>Ga0209698_10000008_pt1 | contig 201827 bp, 190 predicted proteins | sample LitLauG_LLR_2012_FD_187203 | JGI IMG/M metagenome (GOLD analysis project Ga0209698, IMG submission 187203) | Freshwater sediment microbial communities from Pennsylvania, USA - Little Laurel Run_MetaG_LLR_2012 (SPAdes) (version 2) | ecosystem: Environmental > Aquatic > Freshwater > Creek >... | reverse complement strand
ACGGTCGCCCCGACCGCTTCGGGATCGAGCGCGTCGCCCTCGATCACGCCGATCGCGCCCAGATCCTTGGGCAATTTGCGGCGATCGCGCACGAGGATCTTCACGTGGTCGCCGTTTTCGCGCGCGATCGCGAGGAGCCACCGCCCGATCCCGCCTGTTGCTCCCAAGATCGACACGCGCATGGCGGGGGATTCGCGCTTGCGCCGCGCCGAAGCCTCGCGACCTCATGCGTTTTGTACGTTTTCACGACGGCAGCGGCGATCGGTTCGGGACGCTCGACGACGAACGCGTGCGCCCGTTCCGCGCGCCGGTCACGACGCTGCAAGCCTATCTCGCGGTCGCACCGGGCGAACGGGCGGCATTGCCGACCGATCCGCCGCTCGCGCTCGATGCGGTCACGCTTCTGGCTCCCGTGCGCCCGCACAAGAACGTATTCTGCGTCGGGCGCAACTACATGGGCCATGCCGAGGAGATCGCCCGCGCGCGCGGGATCCCCGTTTCGCTGCCGAGCGTGCCGACGTTCTTCACCAAAGCGCCGACCTCGATCGCGAATCCCGGAGCGACGCTGCACATGGACCCGAATCTCTCGTCGCAGTACGACTGGGAAGCGGAACTCGCGGCCGTCATCGGGACGCGCTGCCGCGACGTGGCCGAAGCGGACGCGCTCGGCGTAATCTTCGGTTACACCGCCCTCAACGACGTGACGGCACGCGACTTGCAGAAAGACCACGGCCAGTGGTTCAAGGGCAAGAGTCTCGACGACGCTTGCCCGATCGGACCGTGGATCGTCTCGGCAGACGAAGTCGGCGATCCGCAAACGCTTGACATCGCGATGCGCGTCGACGGCGAGACGAAACAGAACTCCAATACCGCTCAGATGATCTTCAGCGTCGCGCAGATCGTCGCATCGCTCTCGCGCGGCATGACGCTCGAACCCGGCGACGTCATCGCGACCGGCACGCCCGACGGCGTCGGCTTCGCGCGCACGCCGCCCGAATTCTTAGGCGACGGCAGCGCGGTGGAGGTCGAGATCGCGCGCATCGGCGTGCTGCGCAATCGCGTCTCGTTCGCGCGACGCTAGGAAGGCGGCGGCTGGGCTGCCCCCTTTGCGTCGGCTTCCAGCCACGGGTCGGCGACGTGCAGGCGCGGCATCCGCGCCGGGTACGCGCCGTGCGGGTGCTTGTCGTGCCAGCGTTGCGCGAGGAGCGCGAGAAACTCGAAATTTTCGTGCTGGCCCTCACCGCGTTCGCGTCGCAGCAGCGCGATGACCGGCTCGAGCCGGTTCCAATAGTAGGTCACCAAGCGGCTGAAGAGGTCGAGGAACGTCCGCTCGTCGATGAGTCCGTTCTTCACGAGCGTGCCCACTTGGTTGAACCAGTTGCACGCGTCCATTTCCGGATGCGCGCGCGCGTCGATGTACCCGATCGCGGACAATTCGTGACGGAACGCCGGGTCGCGCAGACGTTCCTCCAGCTCGAACTGCACGAACGCGAGCGCGTGGCGCAAGTCCGGCTGGCGCAGTTGCTCGGTGAGCGTCAGCAGCGCCTCGAGTTCGTTGCTCGCGCGCAGGTGACGCAGCTGCGCGATCGCCGCGACTGCCGTGCCGGCGACGACGATCAGCGTCCCGATCTGCGTCAAGGAGTTGATCGTGTCGTAAGAAAGCGCGGCCAGCAGCACGGTCATGCCGGCTCCATGGCGAGCGCGGCCGCGGAAGGCGCGCGCCGCGAGGGCGGAACGGGCTGCAGCATCAGGATGCGCTCGCTCGGAAACGCGGCTGCCGTGTCGGCGATCAGCACGATTTCCTCGTCGCGCAGCACGCAGAGCGGAATGCCGTCGGGAATGCGGTCCGCGTCGCTTCCGGCGACGCATTCGATCAAACGAAAATCGTGCGCGTCAATGCGGACACGCCCGCGCGCTCCGGGCGCGGTCGCGAGCCCGACGAAGAGCGGTGCCGCGAGCGCCGCGGTTCCGAACGTGTTCTCAAAGCCGAAGTGACTGCGCACCGACGTTTGGAACGATTCGTGCTGCACGCGCATGGCGATCGGCAGGTCGGGTTCGCGTGCCCGCGCGCTTAGCGCCACTTCCAAGTTCATCGTGTCGCTGTGCGTGAGCGCGACGAGCGACGCGGCCTCGGCCACGTTGCACAGGTCGAGCGTCGAATCTTTGGTTGCGTCGCCGGTCAGCAAATCGAAGCGGCGCGCGCGCGACCCTTCCACGATCTCCGGCTTCGGGCCGATTTCGATCACGACGACGGCACAGCGCATGCGCACCAAGAACTCGATCACGCGCGAGCCGACGTTCCCCGCGCCGCACACGATCACGTGGCCGCGTCGCGACACGGGGCGCAACCCTTGCAACGCCGCGTACTGCGCGCGCGTGAAGAGCGAGCTGCCCACGGCGACGAGGATGCCGGTGAAAGCGACGCCCGCCACCATCAAGACGATCGCGCCGGCTTCGCCCGGACCGTTGGCCGAACGCGCGGAGATGTCGCCGTAGCCGGTCGTCGTCATCGTCGCCACCACGAAGTAGGCGGCGGTCAGCACGTCCAAGTGCAGCACCAAGGCGAAGAACGCCGTCCCCGCGGCAAAGAGCAGGAGCACGGCGACGAGCAAACGGCGGAGGAGCGGATCGGCGCGGCGCAAATCGCGCACGAGCTCCGGAGCGCGCGAGCGCGGCCGCGAGCCCGTGCGGCCGGCCGCTTTCGGGAAGCGCGGCACGACCGCACCGAACGTGATGACGGACTCGCCGTCACCGAGCGGCGCCTCGCGGTCGAACGCCGTTTGGCCGCCCCGCGCGACGACCCGCACCGCGTCGTGCGCTTCGATCTGGGCGGGCGAACGCCGCGCCAGTCCGGGTTCGGTGCCGGAGCGCTTGAAGAAGCCCACGAGCCGGCCGTCGATGTCGGGAAACTGCACGCCGAAGAAACACGTGGGATCGACGGCGGCGCTCGCGTACGTGGCGGCCGCGTGCGACGACAGCGATACGACGGAACAATCGCTTAAGTTCTGTTCGATCTTCCGCCCGAGCGAGCGGTTGAATTGCCGCAGCACGACGCGGACCGCGGGATTGAGGTCGCGCGCGGCGAGCGCCACCTGCAGGTTGTCGTTATCGTCGCCCGCGATCGCGAGGATGGCGGCGGCCTCGCCGATGCCGGCTTCGCGCAACGACGCCGCCTCGTCGGCGGTGCGCGCGACGAACCGCGCGCCCGTCGCCTGCACCGCGCGGGCAAAGTCGGCGTCGCCGTCCCACAGCAGCACGACGCGCTTGCCGTCGCGTTCGATCAGTTCCTCGCAGACGCGCAAGGCGAGGGCGTCGCCTCCGAAGACGACGATCACGGTCGCCGAACGAGCTCCATGCGCCCTTCATTCGTCCGCTCGCCCGCCGAGTTCCGCCCCGGGCGGCACCGGCGGCGCGGGTGGGGCTCCGAGCGGCGTCCAACTCGTCGGCGTGTTCGGTCTTGCAATTTCAGCCCTCGCGGCGCTTTCGTTTCTCGGCATCGGCGCCGGGGCGGCGTTCGCGCCCAAGGCCCTGTCGGTCAACTACGGCATCCCGGTGGACGACCCGGCAGGTTTCGCCTACATCAGGGCGCTCGGCGCGCGCGACGCGGTGCTCGGCGCGATCGTGCTGGCCTTAATGGCGACGCGCGACCACGAAGCGCTTGCGGTCACGCTCGGCCTCGGCGCGCTCGTGGGCGCGGCGGATTTCAGCGTCGTGTGCGGCGAGCGCGGCCTCGCGGCTCGCCAAAGCCTCGCCATTCACGGCGCCGGAACGCTCGGGCTCATCGCCGCGGCGCTGCTGGTACGCGCGGGCCGCTAAGCCCGTTCGCGAGGTACCGCGCCGCTCGAAGCGGTAGCACATCGCTTTACCAGATTTGAGGAGATATCCATGCTCATCGGCGTTCCGGCGGAGACCGTTACGGGCGAACGGCGCGTCGCGATCGTTCCGGAGACCGTCGCGCGGCTCGCGAAGGCCGGATCTTCCGTGCTCGTGCAGCGCGGCGCAGGCGCCGGCGCCGCGTTCACCGACGATGCCTTTGAAACCGCCGGCGCCACGCTCGCGGCCGACGCGGCGGAGGTCTTCGCCAAGGCTGAATTCATCGCGAAAGTCGCGCGTCCGACCGCCGCGGAACTCGCCTCGATGCGTCCGGGCCAAACGCTGCTCGCGTTCCTCGCGCCGCTCGGCGATCCCGCATCCGTCGAAGCGTACGCCGCGGCGAAGATCACGGCGCTCAGCATGGACGCGATCCCGCGCACGACGCGCGCGCAGAGCATGGACGCGCTCTCGTCGCAGGCCAACATCGCGGGTTACAAAGCCGTGCTGATCGCCGCCAACGAATCGCCGCGCTTCCTGCCGATGCTCACGACCGCCGCCGGCACGATCCGGCCGGCGAAAACGTTCGTGCTCGGCGCGGGCGTCGCGGGCTTGCAGGCGATCGCGACGGCGCGGCGCCTGGGCTCGGTCGTTTCCGGTTTCGACACGCGCGCGGTCGTCAAAGAACAAGTGCAGTCGCTCGGCGCAAGTTTCCTCGAACTCGATCTCGGCGTCGACGCGTCGGGCGCGGGCGGTTACGCGACGGCGCTGACCCCCGAACAAGAAGCGAAGCAGCAGCAATTGCTCGCCGAGTACATGCACGGCATGGACATCGTCATCACGACGGCCGCGGTTCCCGGACGGCGCGCACCGCTGCTCATCATCGAAGAAGCGGTGCGCGGCATGAAGCCCGGCTCCGTCATCGTCGATCTCGCGGCGGAGACGGGCGGCAACTGCGCGCTCACCGAGCCCGGCAAGACCGTCGTCAAACACGGCGTGACGATCGTCGGCACGCTCAACCTGCCCTCGACGATGCCCTTCGACGCCAGCACGCTCTACTCGCGCAACGTCTTCGCCCTGCTGACGCTGATCGCGAAAGACGGCACGCTGACGCTCGACATGAGCGACGAAATCGTGCGCGGCACGACGCTCGTCAAAGACGGCGAAATCGTCCACCAACCCACCTTAGCGGCTTTGGCCGGGAGCAACGCGTGAACGCACATCTCTTGAACGAACTGACCGTCTTCGTCCTGGCGGTCTTCGTCGGACTCGAAGTGATCTCGAAGGTCCCGGCGACGCTGCATACGCCGCTGATGTCGGCCACGAACGCCATTCACGGCATCGTGCTGGTCGGCGCGCTGCTCGTCGCGGTCGTCTCGGAGCCGAAACTCGGCCCCGCGCTCTCGGTGCTCGTCGTCTTCCTCGCTTCGCTCAACGTGTTCGGGGGCTACGTCGTAACGCAGCGCATGCTCGCGATGTTCAAACCGCGCGCGACCGCGCCCGCCCCGGCTTCGACCAACGGGGCGAAGCGCTGATGCCCGAAACCGCGGCCGTCGACGCGCGTCAGCTCGGCATCGACTTCGCCTACCTGATCACGGGCGTTTGCTTCATCATGGGCTTGCGCTACATGAGTACGCCCAAAACGGCGCGCCTGGGCAATTCCGTTTCGATCGCGGGCATGGCGATCGCGCTCGCCGCGACGGGCCTGCAACTCGATTGGCAAGCGGCCTGGTGGATCGCGCTCGTCGGCCTCGGCGCGGGCGCCGGCGTCGGCATCTACGCGGCGCGCGCCGTCAAGATGACGGCGATGCCGCAGATGGTCGCGATCTTCAACGGCGCGGGCGGCGGCGCCGCAGCGATGGTGGCCACGGCCGAATTCCTCGCGCACGATCCGTCGACGACGGCGGTGCCGCTCGACGCCGGCATCACGAGCGTGCTCACCGCGATCATCGGCGCGATCAGCTTCACGGGCTCGATCATCGCCTTTCTCAAACTGCAGGAAGTCATGACCGGCCGGCCCATCGTTTACGCGGGCCAGCAGCTCGTCAACGCGGCGCTCGCCCTCGCGGCGATCGCCGGGCTCGTGCTCGTCGCGCTCAATATCGCGACGGTGCCGGCCTACTTCGGCGCGCTCGCGGCGGCGGCGGTGCTCGGCGTGCTGTTCGTCTTGCCGATCGGCGGCGCGGATATGCCGGTGATTATCTCGCTGCTCAACTCGTTCACCGGCCTCGCCGCGGCGCTGACCGGCTTCGCGCTCGGTAACAACGTGCTGATCATCTCGGGCGCGCTCGTCGGCGCCTCCGGCACGCTGCTCACGCTGATGATGGGTAAGGCGATGAACCGTTCGGTCGCCAACGTGCTCTTCGGCGCGTTCGGCACGGTCAAAACGACCGCCGGTGCGGGACCCGCGGCACACGCCGGCGGCGGCACCGTGCGCGAATCGTCGGTCGACGACGTCGCGACGATGCTCGCGTACGCGCGCCAAGTGATCGTCGTGCCGGGTTACGGCATGGCCGTGGCGCAGGCGCAGCACAGCGTGCGCGAACTTGCCGACCAGCTCGAAAAGAAAGGCGTCGAGGTCAAGTACGCGATTCACCCGGTCGCCGGCCGCATGCCGGGACATATGAACGTGCTGCTGGCCGAAGCGAACGTTCCGTATCCGGCGCTGTACGACATGGAAGACATCAACCCCGAGTTCCCGCGCACCGACGTCGCGCTCGTGATCGGCGCCAACGACGTGACCAATCCCGACGCGCGCAACTCACCGTCGAGCCCGATCTACGGCATGCCGATCCTCGACGTGGACAAAGCGCACCAGGTCGTCGTGCTCAAGCGGTCGATGAAGCCCGGCTTCGCCGGCATCGACAACCCGCTGTACGAGCTGCCCAACGCGTCGATGCTGTTCGGCGACGCCAAGGCGTCGATCGACAAACTCGTCGGGGCCGTCAAGACGCTGTAGGCGTGCTCACTGCCGTGGCGACGTGAACTACGTCCTTTCGCACGTCGACCTGCGCGTGCGCGACCGTGCGCGCGCGATCGCCTTCTACGACGCGATCCTCGAACCGCTCGGGCTCGTGAAATCGGAGAGCGAGTCGTGGGTCACCTACGCGCCGGCGGCGGATATCGGTCAGGAAGACGACGGATTCTGGTTCGGCTTCACCGTCGATCCCGAGATGGTGCCGGGATCGACGCGCGTTGCGTTCGCCGCGGAATCGTGCGACCAAGTCGACGACGTCACGACCGTCGCGATGAACGCGGGCGCGAGGAACATCGAGGGTCCCGACTACGACTACGGGCCCGAGTACTATGCGGTGTTTTTCGAAGATCCCGACGGAAACCAACTGGAAGTCTGTTGCTACGGACCGCGCGCGCGGGCCGCGAGTTAGCCGAGTGACCCCGGCGAGCCCGCAACGTACGCAAGGGCATCGCTCCACAGACGGGAATTATTGCCGGCGCGATCGTGCGACTGCGCCGACGTCGGGGGTATTGCCTGTGTATCTTGTGAGCGATAGTCCTTTTCGATTCTTTGCGGTCGCATTCATATTCGCGCTCGGCTCGGCAGTGTTTCCGACCTACGCATCCGCCCAAGCGGCGCCAGCGACGCCGGCGCCTGCCGCTTCGGCGGCGGCGTCGTCCGCCCCGACTGCAGTCCCCGCACCGGCCGCGACCGCGGACCCCGCGATCACGGCTCGCGCGCAAGAATGGCTCCATCGAATCCAAACGGCGAACCTCGACCGTTCGCAATTGACTCCCGAGGCCGATGCGGCATTCACCGATTCGCTGATCAAACAGGTTGCAGCCCAAGTGGGCCCACTCGGGGATCCCGTGAGCTTTACCTTCGTGAACAGCAAAGTCGTCTCGCCAAACACGGCCTATGTTTATAAGGTGTCGTTCAAGGACACCGCGTTCTACTACATCTTCGCCTTGGCAGCCAGCGGAAAAATCAGCGGCTTGCGCCTCGTGCCCGCGCAGTGAGCGCACGTCGCCGCCGTTGATCGTGAGCGAACCATCGGCTGTGAAGAACACAGCGACACGCTCGGGCATGCCGCTGCACCACGCGGCCGTGTAGCGCTCGGCGAAGTCGCGGAGGTGGGCCAGTTCGCTCTCCAAGGCAGCCTAATTCATCGGCAACGCGCCGGTTCGTTCGCGGAGCGGATATGCTGCGTCGATCGCCGCGATCTCGTCGCCTGCGAGTGCGAGATCGCCGGCAGCCGCGTTCGCCTCGACGTGCGCGAGCGTGTTGGCTTTGGGAATCACGAACGCGCACGGATCGCGCAGCAGAAACGCGAGCGCGATCGCTTCGCGCGTGACGCCGCGGCGTCGCGCGATCTCGCCGAGCACTTCCTCGCCGCGCGCGTGCTTCGCGCGCGCGAGCGGCGTGTAGGCGACGAAAGCGGCGCCGTGCTCGCGCGCCCACGGCAGCTCGTGCGCCTCGGGCGTACGTTCGGAGAGATTGTACAGCACTTGATTGCAGGCGATCTTCGCGTGCGCGAGGCCGGCAACCGCTTCGCGCAAATCCCACGGATCGAGGTTACTCACGCCGAGGCTGCGGATCTTCCCCGCTTCCAGGAGCGCTTCGAGGCCGGCCATCGTTTCCTCGAGCGGCACGTCGCCGCGCCAGTGCAGCAGGTAGCAGTCGAGGTAGTCGGTGCGCAGCCGCGCGAGCGACCGGTTGCAGGCGCGCTCCACGCCGCGGCGCGTCGCGTTGCCGGGCAGCACTTTCGAAACCAGGAACAGCGATTCGCGCGGATACGGCGCGATCGCTTCGGCGACGATTTCCTCCGAACGGCCGTCGCCGTACATTTCGGCCGTGTCGATGTGCGTCATGCCGAGGTCAATACCGCGGCGTAACGCGTCGCGGTCGGGCACGGGCCACGTGCCCTGCCCGACGACGGCGACCTGAGCGCCCGTCGATCCGAACGGTCGCGTCCGCACCGGCCTACGGCAAGCGTTCGAGCACGGCGAGCATCGCCTTCGTCTTCGCGCCGAACGGCGGCGCCAGCAGCGGCACGAGCGACGCTTTGCTCTGCCGCAGCACCGCACGCTCGTGCGAAAACGCTTTGAAGCCGAACTGACCGTGATAGCTGCCCGTGCCGCTCTCGCCGACGCCGCCCACCGGCAGATTCGGATGCGCCCAGTGCAGCACCGTATCGTTGGTGACCACGGCGCCGGAAGAGGTGCCGTTGACGATGCGGTCGATGACCGTCGACCGTTTGCTGAACGCATAGAGCGCGAGCGGCTTCGGGCGCGCGTTGATCTGCGCGATGGCGGCGTCGAGCGTGTTGAACGCGATCACCGGCAGCACGGGTCCGAAGATCTCCTCGCTCATGATCGGCGCGTCGAAGCCGACGTTCGACAGCACGGTCGGGGCGATGTAGCGCTGCGCCGCATCGGTCTCGCCGCCGGTTTCGACGACGGCTCCGCCGCGAATCGTGTCGCCGAGCAGTTGCGAAATGCGCGAGAAGTGGCCGTCGTCGATGATGCGGCAGTAGTCCGCCGTCGCCGCGCGATCGCTCGCGCTCGCGCCGTACATGCTCGCCACCGCCGCCTTGAGCGCGTCGAGGAAAGCCCGCTCGCGCGACTCGTGCACCAGCACGTAGTCCGGCGCCACGCACGTTTGCCCGGCGTTCATGAATTTGCCCCACGCGATGCGTTTGGCCGACCACGCGATATCGGCGTCGGCGTCGACGACGCACGGCGACTTGCCGCCGAGCTCGAGCGTCACGCTCGCGAGGTGTTCGGCTGCGGCACGCATGACGAGCTTGCCCACGCGCGTGCTGCCGGTAAAGAAGATGTGGTCGAACGGCAGCTGCAAGAGCGCCTCAGCCACGTCGACCTCGCCGCCGACGCCGGCAACGTCGCTTTGCGGAAACGCTTCAGCGAGCATGCGCAGCATCACGTCGCGCGTATGCGGCGCCTTTTCCGACGGCCGCACGATGCAGCGGTTCCCGGCTGCCAGGGCCGCGACGAGCGGTGCGATCGTCAGTTGGAAGGGATAGTTCCACGGCGAGAGGATCAGCACGACGCCCTTGGGCTCGTAGCGCAGTTCGGCCGACGAGCCGAACATCGAGAGCGAACCGGGCACGGGCTGCGGCTTCATCCACGCTTCGAGATTCGCCCGCGCGTGCTTGAGCTCGGTGAGCGTCAGGATGATTTCGGTGAATTCCGACTCGTAATTCGACTTGCGGAAATCCGCCAGCAGCGCGGCGTCGATCGCCGCGCGATGCTTGTGGATCGCGCGCTCGAGCTTATCGAGATTCGCCTTGCGCTCGGCAAGCGACGGCGCGGGCGCCGCGCGATAGCGGCGCCGCATTTCCTCGTAGATGGCGCGGACGTCGACGTTCTGCGGGGCGGTGATGTCGGCGATCATGGTTTGCTCCAAGCGTAGGCGTTCCAGGTCGGCACGAAGGCGTTCGGCGCGAAGCCCCCCAGTTCCGAGCGAAACGCGTACGAATACGTCGGATTGAAAAGGTAGACGATCGGCACGTCCCGCGCCACGATCCGGTCGATGGCCCCGTAGAGCGCTCGCCGCCGGGGCCGCTCGGGCTCCGTCGCCGCCCGGGCCTCCAGCCGTTCCACGGCGGGATTGCAGTAGCGCATGATGTTTTGCGTCCCGTCCGCGCAGTTGAGCAGGAAGCGGTCGTCCGGGTCGGCGCCCATCGTCCAGGGCACGTAGGCGAGGTCGTACCGGCCGCCCGCGAGCACGCCGCCGTCGCGGGCCGGCAAGAAGAGCTGCGCGTTCGAGACGGACTTGACCGTGACGTCCAGGCCGCGCTCGAAGAGTTCGCGCTGCACGAAGGCCGCCACGCGCACGCCCGTATTCGATTCGGGAAACTGCACGTAGGTGAGTGCCAGGCGGCGGCCGCCGCGCTGCCGGAAGCCGTCCGCTCCGCGGCGCCAGCCCGCGGCGTCGAAGGCGCGATCCGCGGCGGCCGGATCGAAAGCCGGTTCGCGCACGGCCGGATCGTATGCCCAGGAAAAGCGCGGCCGGTCCGAATCGGCGACGGGATAGCGGCCGAGCGTGATCTTCGCGGAAATCGCCGCGCGGTCGATCGAGTGCGCGATGGCGGCGCGAACGCGCGCGTCGTCGAGCGGCTGATGCGCGACGTTGAATGCGATGCCCGCAACGAGCGCCGTGGGCGCGTCCGCGAAGGCAACCGGCGCGTGCGCTGCCGCGAGTTCGGCACGTTGCACCGGTGCGACCAAGTTGAAGTCGATCGCGCCGGATCGCAACTGCACGAGATTCGTCTGCGGATCGGGAACGACGCGCACCTCGATCACGGCGAGCCGCGGCCGGCCCCGCCAGTAGCGGTCGTTCGCAACGTAGCGGATGCGGTCGCCGCGCGCCCAGGCGACGAAGCGGAACGGTCCGTCGCCGACCGTCGGCGCGGCATTAAACGCGGCGCGGTCGAGCGGCCCCGCGCGCGCGAGCACGTGCGCGGGCAGCACGTACTGCGCGTTCGTGCCGCTCGCGAAGAACGTCGCGACCGCGGGTGCCCAGGAGCGGCGCAGATGGATGCGCACGACGAGCGGGCCGAGCGCTTCGGCGCGGTCGATCAGATCGTAGCCTTCGCGCGAAGCGACCGGATTGCGCGGGTCGCGAATCGCACCGAGCGTGAAGAGCACGTCGCGCGACGACAGCGGCATGCCGTCACTCCAGCGGACGTTGGGGCGCAGCCGGTACACGATCGTTCGTCCGTCGGCGCTGAGGCCGCCGTTCGCCGTCGTCGGCAGTTCGCGCAACAGCGCCGGGATCGCGCGGCCGCGGGCGTCGAGGTCGAAGAACGGCTCGAAGGCGAGCCGCGCCAGTTGCCCCTCGACGTTACCCGCGTCCGCGTGCGCGAAGAGCGGGTTGAGGCTCGCCGGGTCGGCGGCGACGTTGAAGCGGACCACGGAACCGGGCGTCGGGTGCCCCCCGCCGCAGCCGGCGCTCGCCGCGAGGGCGAGCGCGGCGACGACGACGCGGCCGAAGCGGCGGGCGGAAGGCATCGCTACGCCCCTACGCCGCCGGCCAGCCCCGGTCCGTTGCGGCGCCGGCAGGAACTGGTGAGGCTCGCAGGCCTTGCGTCGAACGAACCACCTGTTGTACACTGGTGGGACCGAATATTTCGGCCGTGACGACCCGAGGAGACCCCAAACTTGTTCGAAGCCGATCTCGACGACCTGGACCGGCGCCTCCTGGAGGCGCTGCAGGGCAACGCGCGCTCGACCTTTGCCGAACTGGGCGCGCTCGTCGGGTTGAAGCCGCCGGCCGTGCACGACCGGGTCAAGCGCCTGGAAGCCCGCGGGTACATTCGCGGCTACGGCGCCCGCCTCGACGCGCGGCGCCTCGGCGTCGGCCTCGCGGCGTTCGTCAGCGTGTACACCACGGCCGATGTCGATTACGAGCGCTTCCACGCGTCGGTCGCGAGTTTGCCGGAAGTCGCCGAGATTCACAGCGTCGCGGGCGAAGAGTCGTTCGTCATCAAGGTGCTGACGCGCTCGACGGATCACCTCGACGCGTTCCTCTCGCGCCTCAAAGCGATCCCCGGCATCGGCCGCACGAAGACGACGATCGTGCTCTCGACGCCTTTCGAACGCGGCGGCATCGCCCTCGAAGAGATCGCCGCCGAACCCGCAACGAAAGGCCGTTTGCGCGCGGTCGGGAGCGCACCGTGAAGCGGGCATGCAACTTGGGCAGCCATCGCGTCCTCGAACCCGCGGGCGTGCTGCCGCAAGCGGCGTGGAAGCTCGACGCGACGCCCGTCGCGCACAGCAACGAGATCCTCTGCGACGTCGAAGCGCTCAATATAGATAGCGCCTCCTTCCGCCAGATCGCCGAAGCGTGCGGCGGCGACGCGGCGCGCGTTGCCGAGCACGTGCTGACGCTCGTGGCCGAGCGCGGCAAGCATCACAACCCGGTGACGGGATCGGGCGGCATGTTCATCGGCCGCGTGCGCGAAATCGGCGCGGCGCTTGCCGAAATGACGGACGTCCGGCCGGGCGACCGCATCGCCTCGCTCGTCTCGCTGACGCTCACGCCGCTGCGCATCGAAGCGATCGACCGCATCGACATGGCGACCGGCCGCATCTGGATTCGCGGCACGGCGATTCTCTTCGCATCGGGCGTGTTCGCGCGTTTGCCGGACGACATTCCCGACGACGTCGCGCTCGCCGTTCTCGACGTCGCGGGCGCGCCCGCGCAGGTGCGGCGGCTCGTCCACATCGGGCAAACGGTCGCCGTGATCGGCGCCGACGGCAAGTCGGGCATGCTCGCCTGCGCTCAAGCGCGCGAACGCGCCGGCAGCGAGGGACGCGTCGTCGGCATCGTGCCGGACCGCACGACCGCCGGTTCGCGCTTTCTGCTCGAGCAGGGCTACGTCGACGCGCTGGTCGAGGCCGACGCGCGCGACGCGCTGGCCGTGTTGGCCGCGATTCCGGAGGCGCTGCCGCACCTGGCCGACGTCACGATCAACTGCGTGAACGTCGCGGGGACGGAGTTGACGTCGATCTTGCTGACCCGCGAGGACGGCACCGTCTACTTCTTTTCGATGAGCACGTCGTTCACCGCGGCGGCGCTCGGCGCCGAGGGTCTCGGGAAAGACGTCACGATGATCGTCGGCAACGGTTACGCCAAGGGCCACGCCGAGATCGCGCTCGCCACGCTGCGCGAACGTCCCGCGCTGATGAAGTATTTTGTCGAACGCTATTCCTCCGCGGCGCCACCAACCGCCGCAGCCTCACGTTAAGGAAGTCGCATGGAAACGATCTCGCGCGAAAGCCGCCTCAAGCCGCCCGCCGGTCCGGACGCCTTCGAACACCGCAACGTGCGGCAAGGCGAGTTTTGGCGCACGATTCCCAAGTATCGCGACGTCGACGAAGCGACGTTCCTCAACCACATCTGGCAGGGTCAAAACTCGATCAAATCGCCCGAGGAGCTGCTCGACACCGTCAAGGATCTGGTGGACCCGGCCTTCCACGAGGATCTGAGCGAAGGCTTCCGCCGCGCGCCGATGGCCGTGCGCGTCTCGCCGTACATGATCGCGTCGATCGACTGGAGCAATCCGTACGCCGACCCGATTCGCACGCAGTTCATCCCGGTCGCCTCGAAACTGCGCCCCGACCATCCGCGCCTGACGCTCGACTCGCTGCACGAACTCGAAGACTCGCCCGTCCCGGGGCTGACGCACCGCTATGTCGACAAGGCGCTCTTTCTGCCGCTCAACGTGTGCCCGGTGTACTGCCGCTTCTGCACGCGTTCGTATGCGATCGGTGCGGATACCGACGTCGTCGAAAAAGTCTCGCTCGCCAAGACGCCCAAGCAGTGGCACGACGCGTTCGCCTACATCGCCTCGCGCCCCGAACTCGAGGACATCGTGATTTCGGGCGGCGACACGTATCAGCTGGCACCGAAGAACGTCACGGCGATCGGCGAGGCGCTACTGGCGATCCCGCACGTGCGCCGCATGCGCTTCGCCACCAAAGGCCCGGCCGTCATGCCGATGAAGCTGCTCACCGATACGGCCTGGACCGACGCCCTCATCGCGATCGTCGATAAAGGCCGCAAGCTCGGCAAGGAAGTGGTAATCCACACCCACTTCAACTCGCCGAACGAGATCAGCTGGATCACCGAACGCGCGATGAACCTGCTCTTCGAGCGCGGCGTCACCGTGCGTAACCAGACCGTCCTCATCCGCGGCGTCAACGACGATCCGAAGACGATGCAGTTGCTGGTGAAGCGGCTCAGCTGGCTCAACGTGCACCCCTACTACGTCTACATGCACGATCTCGTCAAGGGCGTCGAGGATCTGCGCACGAGCGTCCAGACCGCCGTCGACATCGAGAAGTTCGTGCGTGGCTCGACGGCCGGCTTCAACACGCCGCTCTTCATCTGCGACGCGCCCGGCGGCGGCGGCAAGCGCGACGTTCACAGCTTCGATCACTACGATCGCGAGAACGGAATCGCCGTCTACTCGGCCCCGAGCGTCAAGCCCGGCAAACACTTCGTCTACTTTGATCCGATCGATACGCTCGCACCGGCCGCGCAGGCGCGCTGGCAGAGCCCGCAGATCGCCGAGGAGATGATCGCCGACGCGATCGCGCGCGCCGGCGGCCCGCACACCTACGTCCCGGCGTAGCGGCACGCCGTGAGCGGCGCTCCGGACCACGAGCACAACCGGCGCGCGTGGGACGCGGCAAGCGACGACTATCAGTCCCGCCATCGCGCGCAACTCATGGCCACGCCGAAAGGCTGGGGCGTGTGGTCGATACCCGAGAGCGATTTGGGCCTGCTCGGACCCGTGGCGGGGCTCGACGTCCTCGAATACGGCTGCGGAGCCGCGCAGTGGGCGATCGCGCTCGCACGTGACGGCGCCCGCGTGACGGGCCTCGATAACTCGGCGCGCCAGCTCGAGCACGCGGCCGCGGCCATCGCCGCCGCGCGCGTCGACGTGCGCTTGGTGCACGCGCCCGGCGAACGCACGCCGTTTGCCGACGCGGCGTTCGACGTCGTCTTCTGCGATCACGGCGCGATGTCGTTCGCGGCGCCGGAGGCGACGATTCCCGAAGTCGCGCGCATCCTGCGGCCCGGCGGCGTGCTGGCCTTCAGCGTCGAGCACCCGCTGCACGCCGCGTGCTGGGATCCGGCTACGAACGCGCCGTCCCGCACGCTGCACGAATCGTACTTCGAACTCGGAGCGGTGTGCGACGGCGACAACGATCCGATTTCGCACGCGCGGCCGGTCTCGACGTACGTAACGTTGCTGCTCGCAAACGGCTTCGTGCTCGAGCGCCTTCTCGAACCGCGGCCGCCGGCCGGCGCGACGACGAGCTACGAAGGCTTCGTGTCGCTCGCCTGGGCGCGCGCGTTTCCGGCCGAACTCTTCATTCGAGCCAGGCGCGTGCGCGCGTCGTCCGCGTAGAATGGGTGGAACGACGCGTTGAGCGCGAGCGCGCGCTCGAAATCGCGTTCGGCCTCCGCATTGTCGCCGAACCGTGCGGCGATGACGCCCGCGTGATAGTCGAAGAGCGCGTTTTCCGTCCCGTAGCGTAGCGCTTTTCGTTCCGCCGCGCGAGCCTCACGCCAGCGGCCGTCCATCGCGGCGGCCCAGGCGAGCGTGTCTTCGGTGAATACGTCATCGCGCACGGCGAGTTCGCGCTCGGCGATCGCGTACGCGGCGGCGGTCCGCTCGCGATGTTCGGCGTAGTAGATCGCGAGCAGCCGATCGGACACGTGCTGGGCGTTGCCGATGCGCTCCTCGACGCGAATGAGGTCGTCGGTTCGCGCCGCTTCGTCGGCACGCCCGAGCGCGCGCAACGCGTCGACTTCGTAACCGAGCGTCTCCGGATACGGCACGACGGCAGCCGACGCGATCGCCGCATCCAAGCACCCCTGCCAGCGATGCAGCGCGCAGAGAAACTTCGCTTTGAGACGGTTCGCCTCGGCGTAGTTCGGAAAGACCGCGAGCGCGCGGTCTTCCAAGGCGACGGCCGCGTCGTTGTCGCCCGCTTCGAAGGCCATCTCGCCCGAGCGGAAATAGAACCAGGCGCGCTGCTGCGCGGGCGTTTCGAGCACGGCGTTCTCGTCGGCGGTCGCCCGTTCGAGCAGGTCGCGCGCATCCGCCAGCCGGCCCGTCAGTTCGTCGTAGCGAGAGACGAGCGTGTCGCGGGCGATATCGAAATTTTTTCGCGGCGGGAGGCGCTCGATGATGCGGCGCGCGCCCGCGTAGTCCCCGAGTTCCAGATCGAGCGACGCCTCGCGCACGCGCATCTGCTCGCCCGGGTCCAGGCGCTCGAGCCGCTTCGTTTCGGCCAGCGCCGCTTTGAAACGGTGGAGCGTCAAGTCGACGGAGGCGAGCGCGATCAGCGCTCCCTCGTTGCCGCGCGGCTGTTCGCGCAGCGAGCGTTCGGCCATCCGCTGCGCCCGCAGCACGTCGTCGAGATCGCCGCGCTCGCGATAGCGCTGCAAGTACTGCAACGCTAATTGGCGCGGGCTGAGCATGTCGTCCGAGAGGTTCTTGCGGACCATCCCCTCCCAGAACGCGATCGTCCGATCGCGTTCGCGGTAGTCCGCTACGAGAGGCGCAGGCGTCGGGAAGGACGCGGCGCGAGCCGCCGCCTCGCGCCCCTTGACGAACGTGGGCCAGAGGGCGACGGCCGCGAGCGCGAGCGCGGTTGCGAGCCACGTGAACGGGGCGGTGATTCGCATGAACGCGGTCGCGCTCGCTCCGGCCTACCGCGAAACCGGCAGGTAGGGGAAGGTTCCCGTCGTCTTCTTCGCGGGCGATTCGCTCGCGATGTTTTGCGACGAGAGGCAGTTGTTCTCTTCGTGATCGTCGGCGATCAGGCCGACGGCCGAGAGCGTCTTGCCGAAGAGCGCGCCGAGTTCGAGATCGATCACGTCGTCGTTTGGCGCGCGTCCGCCGAATCCGGTCGGCGAGAGTTCCGCGCTCAGGAAGTACTGGCCGGTAAGCGCGAGCGGCGTCGTCGCGCCGGCGAGGTTGACCAGGTACTCGTCGGGATAGAGCACGCCCGCCAGCGCCGCGCCGTAATCGGTCGAGGCGGTCGGCGGCCGTAACGTATCTTCGGTCGTCTTGATTGCGTTTTGAATCGTCGAATCGAGGTACGGTTCGGCGGCGTTTGAGATTTGATGCTGCTGGAACGGCTCGAAGACTTCTTTGATCGCCGGACGCGAGAGCCGTTCGATTTGAACGTACTTCGTCGCCACGGGCGCGCTGCTCGGTTGCGGCGAGAGCGTGACGGAGCCGCCGCCGCAAGCCGTCAGACCGAGGCCGAGGACGGCCGGAGCGACGGCGAGTTTGACGAGTGTCGTGGATTTCATGTGCGCTTGCTCCTAGCTGCCCGTGGACGAACTGACGGTCGCCCAGACGTGAATCTTTGAGGTATTGAAACCGGTGGTCAATAGAGACTTGGGAACTTCGACGACGTAGGCGAGCACGTTGAACGGACCCGCGTTGAGCGTGTCGCTCGCGGGATTGGTGCTGCAGGCGTACGCGCCGAGCGCACCGCCGTTGCCGCCGCTCGACGTCGACATCGTTCCGGGAGCGAAGCCGTTGAAGCTCGCCTGAGCGGGGGCGTTCGGGCCGGGATTATTGCCGGTCTGATCGTACGGCGGCGCGAGACTCTTCAGATTGCTCGCAACGTCGCCATTGGCAAGGCCTTCTGGATTCGACGCAGTTTCCGGTCCGGGATCGTTTTGCGACGTATGCGTGCCGTAGTTGCGATCGCCCAGGAACGTGAAGAACGCAAAAAGGTCGAAGAAAAACGGGTCGGACCGCGGGCCGGCAAAGAATTGTATCGTGCCGTTTTGGAACGTGCCGGTCGAATTGTAGGCGATCGTTCCGGTCGGTTGTCCCTTGAGCACCGTATTGGTCGTGCCGACTTCGTTCGGCGCCGCAGGGCCGTAAAGGTTGAGCGTTTGGCTCGACCCCGTGCCGCTCGCAGTGATCTGGATGACTTGATCCTCGGCGCCGGAGGTCTGGTGCGAGATCTTGAACTGCCAGAGCAGCGAGGGATCGAAAAACTTCGACGTGCCCTGACCCGGCAAGATCAAGGGCGATACGTCCATCGCGAAGACGACGTTGTTCGCGTTGTCCGGCGCGGGAAAGATGTAGACGTCCGTGATGTCGGCCGACGTATTGGCCCGGGTGGCGAGATTGTACGTATCTTGGTGGTCCGAGCTCCTTACCGCGCGAGCGGTGTAGAGCACGCCGAGCGACGACGTAACGGCGAGCGCCGCGACGAAGCCGATGATGCGCTTAGAGTGCATGGTTCTTTCCTCTCACGTGGGAAGCGCTGGTTGTTCAGCCGGCAGCGTCCGCGAACGACTCGTTCGCGCGAAGATATAGCCGAAGACGCCGAGCAATGCGATAACGATTGACGCGGTCACGTAGATGTCCGGAACGGGCGAACGCCAGCCGAACAGTTGGGCCGCCTCGTACCCCGCCACGAAGAGCGCGACGACGGTGACCGCCACGATCCAGACGCGCACCGTTCCCGGGCGCAGGCTCGAGCGATCCGAAACGAGGCGATGGACGATCACGCTATCGAGCGTGTCGGTGCAGAGCATGCCGGCGCAAAACGTCGCGCCGACCGCGAGCGCTCCAAGCACTCCGGAATTCAAGCCGAACGCGATGGAATACGTCGCGACCTGACTCGACGTTTCGAACCCGAAGCCGAACAGCAGTCCGACGGGAAGCGCGACCAGCGGGTTCGACGCTTCGCGCAGCGCGCGCGGCACGAGGCGACCCTTGACGCCCGCGATCCGATCGGGATTCCCGCGCAACGATTGCAGGTTGAGCGCCGCGATCGCCACGAGCACGACGATGCTGATCCAGGTGCCGATCGTCTCGATCAGCGGGCCGTACGTGCCGAGCCGTGTGCCGAGCAACCCGACCAGCGCCGCGATGGAAAGCACCATCACCGAGTGCCCCCCGGCGAAGAGCGTGCCGCAGAAGCGGCTGAGCCACGGCCGGCGCGCGAACGAGTTGCGCGTGAGGTTGTCGATCGCCGCGATGTGATCGGGATCGGCGCCGTGACGCAACCCGAGCGCGAACGCGGCGAACAGTACCGAAGCGATCATGCGACCTCCGCGTGCCGGTGCGAGAACGGGTGCGAGAATGCGTAAGCCGCGATCGCGAGCGCCGTCAGGCCCGCCGCGTAGAAGGGTGTGGCCGCCGCGCCGCGCTCGACGACGCCTTGCCCGACCATGACCGCCCCGATCGCCGCGATCGCGAGCGCGGACGCGAGCGGCGCGAAGGCCGCGACGCGATCAAACTGCGGGCGTTTGGAGAGCCAGCCCGCGCCACGGACGACGGCGATGCCCAAACCCGTGAGCGTCGCCGCGAGCCCCAGACTGAAGAACACGATGGCGACGATGCCGTACGCGAGCACGTTCTGCGCGAGCGCGGCGAAGAGCACGACCAGCGCCGCGGGACACGGCGCAACCCCGCCGCTCATGGCCGCCCAGACGGTCGGACCGAAACGCAGCGGCGCGGTTCCGGGAATCGCGTGCGAGTGGCCGTGCTCGCGATCGCCGTGCGCGTGACCGTCGTGTACGTGATGCTCGTGCGCGTGCGCGTGTTCGTGCGCGCCGTCGTGTTGGTGCGCGTGTTCGTGGGCGAACGGAAAGCGCGCGGCGATCTGGCGCTGCAGCGCGCGCGCGCCGACGATCGCTACCGCGACGCCGGAAAGCAGCGTGATCCACGGGTAAACGTCCGCGGGAACGAACGCGCCCTTGAGCGCGATGATCGCAACCCCCAGGAACAGGACACCCGCCGTATGCGCGAACGTCAACGCCGCGGCGAGGATCGCGGCTTGCGACCACGTGGCGCGCGCGCCGACGAGCGAGACTGCGAGCAGCGTCTTGCCGTGTCCCGGCTCGAGCGCGTGCAGCGCGCCGAGCAGCACGGCGACCAGCAGCGTCAACGCAACGAACCACGGTCCGCGGCTCGCGACCAGCATGTCGGCGAGCTGATTGGAGCGCACGGCCGACGGCGCGGGTGCGGCAGCGGCCGGTTCGCTCGCGGCGTCGACGCGTACGGTGCCGTTCGGCTCGACCCGTGCGACGAGGGACGTCACGTTGCGCGGCGAGGCCAGGAGCGCGTTCGGATACGCCGTCAGCTGATGCGTCGGTTCGGTCTGCGGCAGGACGATCGCGTCGCGCCAGCCGAGCCGGCCGGAGAACGTGTCGTCGCGGTAGGCGAGCGTTCGGACGGAACGCGACGTCGCGACCGTTGCGGCGAAATCGGCGACCGCGTAGAGCGTCGGTAGCCCGCCGGCACCCGGTCGCGTCTTCGCCGACGCGGCGTCGACCGAAAGCGCGAGCACGCGACCGTCGACCGTAAGCGTAAGTTGCGGCGCCGTCTGCGCGGCCCACTCGCGCGCCCACGCGGCGAGTTGCGGCGCGCTCATCCGCCCCGAAGGCTCGCGCTCCCGCATGAGGGCGTAGGTCGGGATTTCGGCCATGTCGAGCACGTAGCGCACGCGAACGCGGTCGGGTCCCGGGGCGATGACGCTCAAATGATTGATCGTAAAATTGCCGAGCGGGTGAGCGCTCGCGGGTACGCTCGCGGCGCTAAGCGCTGCGAGCGCGACAACGCACCCAAACCAAACGCTGCGCCAGGTCAACGGCGACCTCCGATCCGTAACACGAGCCTTACCCGCGATGCGCGGGCCGAAACATTCGCAGTGATGCAACGCGGCCGAGGCCCGGTTAGATTGCCGCGGGCGCAAAAGTTGCGTGTCGCTGCAGGGGCGACCTTCCAGACGCCGCATGGCTCCGTTTTGCGGGAGAACGGGAGTCGGCCGGCGCCGGCTTGTAGCAGGCGAACATGATCGCCCTTGCCGTTACGTACGTGATCGCGCCCGGCCGCGAAGCCGAGGCCGAAGGCCACCTGCGCGAATTGATCGCCGCATCGCGGCGAGAGCCCGGCTGCCGCAGTTACGACGTCTTCCGCGCGCAGGACGACGTTCGTTCGTTTTTCATTTTCGAGCGCTACGATGACGAGGCCGCGCTCGAAGCGCATCGCGCCTCGCCGCATTTCGAGCGTCACGGCAAGAACGGCTTGCAAACGCTCATGGAGAGCCGCAACGCCGCGCTCTACGTGCCGTTCGCATGAGCGTCGCACTCGACCGGGCGGTGGCGCCGCCCACGGCGCCCAGACGGCCGACGATCTCACGCGAACACGGCGTCGAACGCGTCGACGAGTACGCATGGCTGCGCGATAAGAACGCGCCCGAGGTCCAGGCGTACCTCGAAGCGGAGGACGCGTACGCTCGGGCGGTCATGGCTCCCACCGAGGCGCTCCAGCAAGCGCTGTACGACGAGACGCTCGCGCACATCCAGCAGACCGATCTCAGCGTGCCGTATCGCCTCGGTGACTACTGGTACTATTCCCGCACCGAGGAGGGCCGCCAGTACCCGATTTGCGCGCGCAAGCGCGAATCGCTCGAGGCGCCCGAAGAAGTCACGCTCGACCTCAACACGCTCGCCGAGGGCCTGGAATATTTCGCGCTCGGCGCCTATCAAGTCAGCGACGACGGCAAGCTCCTCGCCTACACGACCGACGTCACCGGCTACCGGCAATACACGCTGCACGTGAAAGATCTCGCGAGCGGCACCGATCTCGGTGAAGCGATCGAGCGCGTGGCCGACGTCGTCTGGGCGAGCGACAACGTGACGTTGTATTACACGACCGAAGATGCGGTGAGCAAACGGCACGACCGCTTCTGGCGTCACGTTCTTGGGTCGGCGGACTCGACGCTGCTGTACGAGGAAACCGACCACCACTACGATATCGGCGCGCAACGTTCGCGCGATCGCGCCTACGTGTTCGTGACTTCGTACAGCAAATCCACGACCGAGTGGCAGGCGCTGCGCACCGACCGACCGCACGGAACGCTCGAGGTCATCGTGCCGCGCAGCGAAGGCCATCGCGCCGACGTCGCGCACCGCGGCCGTACGTTTTACATCACGACCAATCGCGGCGCCGAGGATTTCCGGCTCGTCGCGGCTCCCGACGACGCGCCCGAAGAAGCGAACTGGCGCGAGATCGTGCCGGCGCGGCCCGGCGTCCATCTCGACGGACTCGACGCCTTCGAGCACTACGGCGTGCTCGTCGGCCGCAGCGGCGGGTTTGCGAACCTCGAGATCCTCGACTACGCGACGAACGCCTTGCGCCCGATCGCGATGCCGGAGACCGTCCACAGCGTCACGCCGGGGACGAATCCCGAGTTTCACACGAATCTCTACCGATTCGCGTACGGTTCGCTCGTCACGCCCAACTCCGTCTTCGAGATCGACTTGGAAAGCGAGCGGCGCACGCTGCTGAAAGAAACGGAGGTTCCCGGTTACGATCGCGCGCGCTACACGACCGAACTCGTCCACGCCGTCGCGCGCGACGGGACCCGGGTGCCGATCTCGCTCGTCTACCGCTCCGACGTGCCGCGCGACGGCACGGCGCCGCTGCTGCTGTACGGCTACGGCTCCTACGGCGTCTCGATGGATCCCACGTTTTCGCCGGCTCGGCTGACGTTGCTCGACCGCGGCATCGTCTACGGCATCGCCCATATCCGCGGCGGCGGCGAGCTCGGCGAACCGTGGCGCACCGCCGGCCACCTGCAGGCCAAGCTCAACACGTTTACCGACTTCATCGACTGCGCGGAGCACTTGATCGCGGAGCGCTACACGTCGGCGGCGCGGCTCGCGATCCAGGGCGGCAGCGCCGGCGGGCTGCTCGTCGCCGCCGTCAGCAACATGCGCCCGGAACTCTTCGCGGCCGTCGTGTGCCAAGTGCCCTTCGTCGACGTCGTCAATACGATGCTCGACGCCTCGCTGCCGCTGACGACGGGCGAGTATCTGGAGTGGGGCAACCCGAACGTTCCCGCGGATTTCGCCTACATGATGCGCTACTCGCCGTACGACAACGTGAAGGCCCAGGCGTATCCGGCCATGCTCGTGCGCATCTCCGTCAACGACAGCCAAGTTCCGTACTGGGAGGGCGCGAAACTGGTCGCGCGGCTGCGCGCGCTCAAGACCGACGACCGGCCGCTGCTGCTCGCGGTCAACTTCGGCGCCGGCCACGGCGGCGCGTCGGGCCGCTACGACAACTTGCGCGAAACGGCGTTCACCAACGCCTTCGTGCTCGCGCAAATCGCGGGAGTTTGAGGTGGCGGACGAAACGCTCGCGATCCTCGTCGGCGGCGGCCCCGCACCGGGCATCAACGGCGTGATCGCGTCGGCCACGATCGAAGCCGTCAACAACGGCCTACGCGTGCTCGGCCTCTACGACGGCTACCGCCACATCGCGCGCGGCGACATCTCGCACGTTACGGAGCTCGGTATCGAAGACGTCTCGCGCATGCATTTCACGGGCGGCTCGATGCTGCGCACGTCGCGCACGAACCCCGGCAAGGACGAGGAGACGCTCGAGAACTGCATCCACTCGCTCTTGCGGCTCGGCGTCCGGTACCTGGTCGCCATCGGCGGCGACGACACGACCTAAGGCGCGTCGCGCATCGCCGCGAAGACGCAAGGGCGCCTCGGCGTCGTGACGGTCCCCAAGACGATCGACAACGACCTGCCGCTGCCGGACAACGCGCCGACGTTCGGCTTCGAGACCGCGCGCGCCGTCGGCACGACGATCGTCGAGAACCTCATCGAGGACGCGCGCACGGCGTCGCGCTGGTATCTCGCGGTAACGATGGGTCGCAAATCGGGTGCGCTCGCGCTCGGCATCTGCAAGGCGGCGAGCGCGACGCTCGCCGTCATTCCCGAAGAATTTCCCGAGGAGTCGATCGGACTCGACCGCGTCGTCGACACGATCGTCGGCGCGATCGTCAAGCGCAAAGCCGCGGGCCACGACCACGGCGTGGCGGTCATCGCCGAAGGCGTCGCAGAGCGACTCGACGTCGAAGGCCTCATCCGTCAGGACGGCGCCGCGCGCGACGCCTACGGGCACGTCCGTTTGGCCGACGTGCCGATCGGCGCGCTGCTGCGCGACGCGGTGCGCGCGCGCCTCACGGAACTCGGCGTCGAAGCGTCGGTGCTGACGAAAGACATCGGCTACGAACTGCGTTGCGCCAAGCCCGTGCCCTTCGACGCGGAGTACACGCGCACGCTCGGGTACGGCGCGGTCAACTACCTCTTACAAGGCGGCAGCGGCGCGCTGATCGCGCTCTCCGGCGGCCGGCTCGCACCGGTCACGCTCGACGCGCTGCTCGATCCGGCGACGGGCCGCATCCGCGTGCGCCTCGTCGACGTGACGACCGAATCGTACCACGTCGCGCGCAAGTACATGGTGCGGCTCGAACCGGGCGATCTCGAAGAGCCGCGACTCTCGCGGCTCTCCGTTCACACCTCGCTCGAGCCCGCGGATTTCGCGCGGAGATTCGCGGCGGTCGCAAACTGAAGTTCGTCTTGAATAAGCGCTGACGCCGAACTACGGTTGAATGGAAAAGACCGTCCCGTCGTCCGAACCCCCGCCGGCCGTCGTGCCGTAGAACGTGCCGCCGACGTCGATGAGGCCGCCATACGGTTGCGCGCCATCGGGGTTCGAGCTGAAGCGATGGAGGATGCCATATTTCGTGCCTGACGTCGTGACCTTAAATACGGTTCCGCAAATGGCCTCAAAACAATTTAAATTCTGTTGGTTCCCCCGCATAACCGTCGTACCGTATAGCGTGTCGCCTACATTGGCCAAACTTGCCGCGGGGTCCGCACCGTCAGAACCGCCCGAGAAGCGAACGAGGACGCTTTCCATTCCCGAAGTCGTGATCTTGAAAACCGTGCCGCAGCCTACGCCCCTGCAACCACCCCCGCCGCCTGCGGATGTCGTGCCGTACAAGATGCCGCCGATTGCGGTGAGGCCTGCCAGCGGAGCCGCGCCGTCATTAGAGATGGGCTTGAAGCGATGTAGGACTCGTTCCGAGCCCGACAGGGTTAATTTGAAAACGGTTCCGCAGCCTGGCCTCGAGCAGAGGCCGTGGTCCGACGGGCCGCCGGCGACGGTCGTGCCGTACAGCGTGCCGCCGACGTTGACTAACGCATTAGGACCGGCACCGTCGTTGCCGCCCTGGAAGTCATACAGGATGCTCTTCTTACCCGAAGTCGCGATCTTGAAGACCGTGCCGCAGCCATAGCCTCCGCAACCGCTTCCTCCGCCTTTCTCACCACCCACGGATGTCGTGCCGTACAACGTCCCGTTGACCTCGATCAAGCCTGCGGCGGGACGAGCGCCGTCGGTGCCTCCCGTGAATCGACGCAAAACGGTTTCCGAGCCGGACTCTGTAACTTTGAAGACCGTCCCGCAACCATGTCCGTAGAGGCAGCCGGTTCCGCCGCCCGAGTACGTCGTGCCGTACAGCGCGCCGCCCACCTCAACGACGCCGGCCTCAGGGGATGCGCCGTCCGCGCCGCCTTGGAAGCGATAGACGACGTCTTCCACGCCGTCCGTCGTGACTTTGAAGACGGTCCCGCAGCCGTAACCCCCGCATCCGGTCCCGCCACCGGCCGTGGTCGTGCCGTAGAGTGTGCCGTGAACGTCGAGCAAATTTCCCGACGGCAACAAGCCGTCGGTGCCGCCCTTGAATCTATAGAGGACATGATACGCCCTCCGCGAGCCTAACGTCGTACTTGGCGGCGAGCCGAGCGTGCGCGTAAACGCGGACTGACCCACGCTCGCCGGAATGCTCGGGGTCGTGTGATTGCTTCCGCCACCGCAGCCGTTCAACGCGAATGTCGCCGCGACGGTAAGAGCAAATGCGGCGCGACGTGGAAAGCGATCGAAAGCGCTCATCGTTTCAGAGCTCCGCTTGATGAGATTGTGCCATGCCCATTAGGCGACGGCGAGCGGATTCCCGCGCATCTTGGCCGTCGGCACCGGTTCGAGAGGAGCGACGGCCTGGACATCAGCGCGATGACGGAACGAGGTCCGGGAAAGTCGCCGATACCACTTGACGCCGTGAGTTAGCATATGCTAACTTTAATTCGTGACGAGGACACGGGCCAGGCCCTTCTATGCGGCGGAGAGCGACCCGCCCTCGAAAGTCGAGATCCTCGGCGCGGCGCTGCGGCTCTTCGTCGAGCGGGGTCGTGACGGCACGTCGATCCGCGACATCGCAAGCGAAGCCGGCTACACCAACCCCGCGCTGTTCAAATTTTTCCGAACCAAAGACGAGCTCGCGACGCATCTTTTCGAGGAGTGCTATCGCCGCTTCAGCGACGAAGTACGCGCCGCGATCGACGAGCACGAGCGGTTCGCGGCGCGCCTGGGCGCGCTCGTCGACCGTTTCACCGCGCTGCTGGACGAGCCGGTCGACGCGAGCGCGCTCCTCTTCGTTCAAGAGAATCTTCGCGAGCTCTGGCCCCAGGTACGCCGCCGGCTTGCGAGCAGATCGATCGTCGCGCTGCTGGGGCGCGTCGTGCGTGAGGGTCGCGCCGAAGGCGCGCTAGCTACCGAGCTCGATCCCCCACTCGTCGTCGTCGCTATCCTCGGCACGCTCGCGCAATTCGCGCGTCAGCACTACTTTCACGATTTACCCGGCCCGGCGCGGCGCTACGCGCCCGGCTTGAGAAAGGTCCTCGAACGACTATGCCTCTGATCGCGGCTCCCCGTCGCACGGGCACGATTTCGCGCGTGCGCGCGCTCAGCACCGGCACCGTACGCATCCGCCCCGAACACGTCGCCTCGAGCGGCACGCCCGAACTGTGGTGGCTCATGACGTCGCGCCGTTGGACGGAGCCGCTGCCGATCAACGTGTACGTGATCGAGCATCGCGACGGCCTCGTGCTCTTCGATGCCGGTCAAGACCGCGCGTCGGTGCTCGACCCCGATTATTTCCCGAAGGCGCTGCGCGGCATCTACGGCCGCCTCGCCCATTTCGACATCGCTGAAGAGCAAACGCTGCCGCGCCTGATGGAACGAGCCGGCTACTCGATCGGCGACGTCCGGAAAGTCGTGATCTCGCACCTGCACCAGGATCACATCGGCGCGCTCGCCGACCTCGCGCACGCCGAGCTCTACGTCAGCGCGGCGGAATGGCGGACGCTGCACGCGCCGTTCCCGGAACTCGCCGGCGTGTTGCGCAACCATATCGAATTACCGGGCCTGCGCTGGCGCCACGTCGACTTGGAAACGTCCCCGGACTCGCTCGATCCGTTCGCCTCCGCGCACGATCTCATGGGCGACGGCTCGCTCGTGCTCGTTCCTACGCCGGGCCATACGCCGGGCTCGATGTCGCTGCTCGTCCGCGACGGCGACGCGACGCCGCTCTTCCTGTGCGGCGACCTCACGTACTCGTGCGATCTGTTGCACGAGGGCGTCGTCCCCGGCGTCGGCAACGCCCATCAACTGCGGCAGACGACGAAACTCGTCACCGGCTTCGAGCAAAAGCTCGGCCGACTCGAAATCCTCGCCGCACACGACCCGACGGCGGCGGCGCGGCTTGGGGCGACAGAATTCGGGCGAGGGATCGCCACAGGTTAGATTTTTATCGGGACGGTCTACGTTGCCCCGGTGCAAGGAATCCACGCGACAGTTCGCGTGTCGAGCGAGTTTAACGTTCGCTAAGCCACCATTACTTCGGAACGAGGGCTGGAAAGGTAGCGACGGACCAGATATACCGGAGTCCATGAATGCTTTGAATGGGGACACCCCCAGCGGGATAACGATATAAACTGAGCGGAGCAAAGGTTTCAAAAAATGCTCCCCAGATCGATCTTCCGTCGACTCCCAAAAGCAACGCTTGCGGCGCGGAACCATTCGAAGGCGCGAGAACCGTGGTGGAGACCGGTTTGCTAAAAACGCCTTTAACGGGATGCTTGTACGTGTAGACTGGCCAACTCTTGACGCTGAAATCCTGGATTACGATGTCGTCGTCGGCATTAACGGTGACGAGAGCGTATGGGTCAATCGGCTCTACGAACGAGTCCGCTACAGCCGTCGTTGCCGAGCATTCTCCGGCTATCGAGGCCACGGTCGTTTTACCCGAGTTTGTTCCGGCAACTAGGAACAGTGTGCCCTCCCCATCAAAGGCACCGTACGCACCATACGTCGCGATTCCCGGTTGTTGACCAAGCACGTTGCAAGGCTTGACCGATTCGTGGCGGAAGAAATAGATCACCGGAGGCCCTGGACCACCTCCGTTATACAGCGTGACGACGGCATAGACGCCCGTCTTCTGGTCGACAGCCGCGAAAACAACGGATTGGGTCCCAAAACGCAGGACCGTCGGCGCTGCCTTATACGGTGGCTTGTAGATATCGAGCCTATTCCCATATTCCGGAACCGCGTACACGTTTCCATCGCTGTCCGTCGAGATCGTATCCGCTGCATTCCGGCTGATAGCGCCGATTTGTTTTCCCTGCGAATCGAGGATGACGATCTGATGAGTCGTGCGTTCCGAAACAAAAATTGTAAATTGTTTGCGAAGAAGCGCTTCCCGAGCTACGGAAACGTCGGAATATGAGCGCGCTCCCGGCATCGCGTTCAAGCCCGTAGCCGCAACGCCCAAGACACAAGCAAGCAGTGCACAACCCTGCGGCAACTTCAACGGACGACGCTCCGGTTCGCTGAGTAATTCCCGGCTGCCGGGAACGATTGGGACCAATAGTCGCGAGCGGCATCGGCATCCTGCCGAGCACGCATCACGACTAGACGGTCAGTTGCTCTCGCTCAGCGCCTCGCGCACGATGCGGTCTTGCTCGACCGCGTGCGCGCCGCCGTAACCTTCCGACGGGCTGGCGCGATAGGGCCGGCCCACGTAGCCGACGTCCACCACACCGTGCGGTAAGCGCGAAACGAGGCGCCGCCGGACGTGGGCGCGCGCGCCCATGTTCTGCGGCTCTTCCTGCACCCACACGACGCTCTTGAGGTTCGGGTACGCCTCCAGCGTCGCGACGATCCGCGCGATCGGCAACGGGGAGAGCAACTCGACGCGCACGATCGCCGTCTTGCGCAGCGCTTCATATGCCGGGTTGGCGGTCAGATCGTAGTAGATCTTCCCGGAGCAGAGCAACACGCGTTCGACCGCCTCGCGCTTTCCGCCGGCGTAGCGCGGATCGTCGATCACCTCGCGGAAAGCGCCGTTCGAGAGCTCGTCGATGTGGCCGCCCGCGGCCTTCATGCGCAGCAGACTCTTCGGCGTGAACACGACCAGCGGCAACGCCCGCGAGCGGCGCGCCTGCTGGCGCAGCAGATGGAAGTACTGCGCCGCGTTCGAGCAGTTCGCGACCTGCACGTTGCCTTCGGCCGAGAGTTGCAGGAAGCGCTCGATGCGCGCGCTCGAATGTTCGGGGCCCGCGCCCTCGTAGCCGTGCGGCAAGAGCAGCACGAGCCGCGACGTCTCGCCCCACTTCGCTTGGCCCGCGGCGATGAACTGATCGATGATGATCTGCGCGCCGTTGTTGAAATCGCCGAATTGCGCTTCCCAGAGCACGAGCGCGTCCGGCGTCTCGACCGCGTAGCCGTACTCGAAGCCGAGGCAGGCGTATTCCGAGAGCGGGCTGTTATAAATCTCGAAACTGGCGCGCGCGCCGTCGAGGTGCTGGATCGGCGCGAACGTGGCGTTGGTTTTGGCATCGTGGAACACGAGATGGCGATGCGAGAACGTGCCGCGCTGCGTGTCTTGACCGGTCAGCCGGATCGGCGTTCCTTCGCTCACGAGCGAAGCGAACGCCAATGCCTCGCCCAGCCCCCAATCGACTTCGCCCTCGCTCGCGAAGGCGGCGCTGCGCCGCTCGAGCTGACGCACGAGTTTGGGATGGACGGTGAAGCCGGCGGGCACGCGCACCAGCTCGTCGCTCCAGGCAAGCAACTTTTCGCGCGCGACGTTCGTCTCGACGGGCACCGGAGCGGCTTCGCTTGCAAGCGGCGCCGGACCGATCTGTCCTTGCCACGCACCGCTCTTGACCGCGTCGTGCGCCGCCGTGAGCCGCGCCGTCGCGGCCGCGAGCATCGCGTTCGCGTCGTCGGCCGTAACGATGCCCTGCGCGATCAACTTCTGCGCGTAGAGTTCGCGCACCGTGGGATGCGACTTGATGCGTTCGTACATGTCGGGTTGCGTGTAAGCGGGCTCGTCCGTCTCGTTGTGGCCGAAGCGGCGATAGCCGATGAGATCGATGATTGCGTCGTGCCCGAAGCGTCGCCGAAAATCGACCGCCAGGTGAACGGCGGCGATACACGCGTCGACGTCGTCCGCGTTGACGTGCACGATCGGCACGTCGAAACCTTTGGCGAGGTCCGAGGCGTAGCGCGTCGAGCGCGCGTCGCGCGGATCGGTCGTGAAGCCGATTTGGTTGTTCGAGATAATGTGGATCGTGCCGCCGGTGGCGTAGCCCTCGAGCGCCTGCAGGTTCAGCACTTCCGCGACGACGCCTTGCGCGGAGAACGCGGCGTCGCCGTGGATGAGGATCGGCGCGGCGCGGCCGATATCGAGCGTCGCCGCGGGCGAAGCGTGATCGGTTTGCAGCGCGCGCGTGCGGCCTTCGACGACGCCGTCGACCGCTTCGAGGTGGCTCGGATTGTTGGCGAGCGCGACGTCGATCGTGCGGCCGTCCGCGAGCGCGTACGTGCCGCACGCACCGTGATGGTACTTCACGTCGCCCGTCGCGTCGTCGCTCGTCCCTTCGCCGCGCAGGTCGGCCGCTTCGAATTCGGCGAGCGTCTCTTCGTAGGGCCGGTTGACCACGTGCGAGATGGTCGCGAGCCGGCCGCGGTGCGCCATGCCGAGCACGGCGGTCTGCACGCCGTCCTCGCGCAACAGCGTGATGATCTCCTCGAGCATCGGGACCATCGCGTCGAGGCCTTCGATCGAGAACGTCTTTTGGCCGAGGTATGTCTTGCGCAGGTAGCGTTCGAACGTCTCGACCTTCGTCAACCGTTCGAGGACTTTGCGCGCGCGGTCCGGCGCGAGCTGCACGAAGTGCGCGCCCGATTCGATGTAATCGCGCAGCCATTCGCGCTGCTCGATGTTGGCGATGTGTTCGACTTCGTAGGCGATCGTCGAACTATACGCTTTGCGCAGCTCCGCCACGACGTCGGCGAGCGTGTCGCCCTTGAGTTTGGTGCGCAGAATCGATGCCGGGATCGCCGACATGATCGAGGGCGTCAGGCCGTAGGTGTTCCAATCGAGCGCGGGATCGCCCGGCGGCTGCGTGCCGAGCGGATCGAGCGTCGCGGCCAAATGGCCGTGGCGGCGGTACGCGGAGAGGATCGCCATACCGGCCGCGACCGCGCGCAGCAGTTCGTCGGAGTACGGCTCGAATTCGCGCGGCGGCGTGACGGGCAGTTCGGTAACCGCGCCGGCGGCGCTCGCCGCCGCTTGCGCGGCGCGCTGCGGTGCGGCGCTGGTCGCGACCGCGCTCTGCGCGCCGCCGCGTGCGGCGCTCAGCCCGAACGCGGCGAACGCCGTTTCGTAGAAGCCGTCTTTGCCCGCGAGCAGTTCGTCGACGCGCTTGAGAAATTCGCCCGACTGCGCGCCCTGAATGACGCGATGGTCGTACGTGCTCGTCAGCGTCATGATCTTCTCGACGCCGAGCGCTTTGAGCGACGCTTCGTTCGCGCGCGCGAACCCCGGCGGATAGGCGATCGCGCCCGCCGCAACGATCGCGCCTTGGCCGGCCGTCAGGCGCGGCACGGAGGCGACCGTGCCGATGCCGCCCGGGTTGGTGAGCGTGAAACTCGCGCCGCTCATCTCGTCGGCCGTCAGGCGATTCTCGCGCGCCTTGGCGATCAGGTCTTCGTACACCGCGCGGAACGCCGCGAAGTCGAGGCGGTCGGCGCTCTTGATCGCCGGCACCACGAGGAAGCGCGAACCGTCTTTGCGTTGCGTATCGACGGCGATGCCGAGATGGATGCCGCTTTCCACGCGCGCGGGCGTGCCGTTCTCGCGCCGGAAGCTCGCGACGATCGCGGGAACGTCGCGTGCGGCGCGCACGAGCGCGAAGGCGATCAGGTGCGTGAACGAAATCTTTTCGCTGCGGCCGGAGGACTTGAGCGCGGCGTTGAGCTCGGCGCGGCGCGCCTCGAGCGTGCCGACCTGCAGCGTCCGGAAGCTCGTCGCCGTCGGGATCGTGAGGCTTTGTTCCATCGCGCCGACCAGCGCGTTCGCGGTGCCCTTGAGCGGCGTTACCACGGCATCGCGCGCGAGCGGCGGTAAAGATGCGAGGCTCGCGGGCGCGGTACTCGGGCCGTTCTTGCCGTTCGCGGCGTGCGCCGGCCAGGAAGCGGCCGCCTTCAACACGTCGCCGTGCAGGATCAGCCCGTCCGGACCCGACCCCGCGATCGTTCGCAAGTCGAGATGCTCGCGCGCGGCCAGCCGTTGCGCGCGATGCGACGCCACGCCGCCCGCGCTCGCAGCCGCGGCGGGCTCGGCCGTTTTGAGAGCGGGCGAGGGAGCCGCCGACGGAGCGGGCGGCGGCGCGGCGCCTTCGGCCGGCCGCGTGGCCGACGTGTCGATCTGCGCGAGCAAGCTGCCGACGCCCACGGTCGCGCCCTCTTCGGCCGCGAGTTTCGCCACGACGCCCGATGCCGGGGCGGGCACTTCGACGTCGACCTTATCGGTCGTCACGTCGACGAGGGTGGCGCCGGCCTCGATCCACTGGCCCGCCTTCACGCGCCATTCCACGATCGAGCCTTCCGTCACGGACTCGCCCATTTCGGGTAAGGTGACGGCAACGAGCGTTTCAGGCACGTCGAGAGTCCAAGGTAGGCACGATGACTTTCATTTTAAGGCTCGGCGCGGCACCTGCCTGCCGCATTGGTCGGCAGTCCGATGGAAGAAAGATTCACGCCCGCGGCGGAACCGCGACGATTGCCGCCGAGTTTTCAGGACAATGAACTTGCTGCGTTTCGCGTTGCTCGTTTCCATCATCGCGACCAGCGTGTTCGCTTTCGTTCCGCAGACCCTCGGTGCGCGCGCGGGCGACGGCCCGGAAGCGCGCGGCGCGGTGAGAATCGCCGCGCTTACCGCCGCGGCGCCGGCGAAGGCGACGGCGAAGCAAGCTCGTCTCCAACGTCGGCCGGAAACGCGAAGTCGCTCCCGCGCACGGTAACCGTGCAGTGCGCGTGGACGAAGATCGCTTGCGCGGCGAGTTCGAACGATTCGTCGCGCGCGAGCCAATACGGGCCGCTGCGATCGAACGTGACGACGCCCGCAACGCGGCCGCTCGCGATCACGTAGTGCGCCGCGGCTTCGCCCGCCGCTTGCCGCACGAGGAAGGTGTCCGCGTCGACCAGCATGCCCGTCAGCGGATGCGTCGCCGGATCGCGATACGCGCGCAGCGCCAAGCGATAGACGGGATGCCCTTCGAACGTTTCGCGATCGACGAGCGTGATGCGATAGTAACGTGCCGATTCGACGCGCACGGCGGCGATCAGCGGCGGCCCGTCGACCGCCGGGCTCGGCGTTGCGCTCGGCGCCGCCGAAGGAACGCCGAGCGCGGCAATTTCGGCGCCGGCCGGATACAAGAGCGCGCCGCCGCAGCGTTTTTGCGACGCGAGATCTTCGCTGACGGCGCGCTCGTCGCGCGTGCGAAACCAGACGCGGTACGCTCCGGCGGCGTCGCCGTGCTTGAGCGTCGGCGACGTCCCGTCGGCCGTGCACGACAAGCGCATGTTGCGCGCGGAAACGTCCTCGTGAAACGTGACGTACGCGGGCTGCGGCGCGTCCTTCATGGCGCGCGTCGCGCGCAGGTAAATCGCTTCGCCGGTGAGCGTCGCCGCAGCGGTCGCCGCCGCGTCCGGCGTCGCCGGGACGCTCGAAGCCTGCGGTTCGCCGCAGGCCCACGCCGTCGCAGCGGCCACGAACGCGATCGTAACGAAGGCGGCACGTATCACGCCGTCTTATACGCGGGAGGAGGACCGGCGGTTCCTCGTCCGCGTCGATCTGCCCAGGAAGGGACTCGAACCCCCACAACCTTGCGGTTACTGGTACCTGAAACCAGCGCGTCTACCAATTCCGCCACCAGGGCATTGCGCGCGAACGCGACTCGGGACGGTTCGCCGAGCGGCTCCGGCTACCTCGTCGGCGTTAGCGCACGTACGAAGCGCCGTTGACGTCGATCGTCGTGCCGCTCGCGTAGTCGGCCCCGCCGGATAGTAGGAACGTCACGATGCTCGCCACTTCTTCGGGGTCGCCGACCCGGCCCGAGGGAATTTCCGCGCGAATCTCGGCGCCGGACGCGGCGAGCGACTCGGCCGCCATGTCGGTGGCGATGAAGCCCGGCGCGACGTTGAACGCCACGATGCCGTCCTTGGCGGCGCCGCGTGCAATCGACTTGCCGAGGTTGACGAGCGCCGCTTTGCTCGCGCCGTAATCCGCAAACGTCGTCTCGCCGCGGTGGGCGGCGCGCGAAGCGACGTTCACGATGCGGCCGCGCACGCCGCGCGCGTCCGGCGGCTGCGCGCGCATCGCGCGCATCGCCAGATACGCGAGATCGGCCGCGCCGAAGAGATTGACGGCGAAGGTGCGCGCCCAGCCGTCGCGCCACGCGCCGTAATCGTCGCCGTCGAACGGGTTCTCCGCGAAGATGCCGGCGTTGTTCACCAGCGCGTCGAGCCGGCCGAAGCGCGCGACCGCGCGTTCGACGAGCGCCGGCAACGAATCCGCATCGGCGACGTCGATGCGCTCGCACGCCGTTCGCTCGGCGCCGCACTCGCGAACGAGCGCCTCGGCCGCGTCGCGCGCGCTCAGGTACGTAAAATACACGGACGCCCCGGCCGCGCGCAAATCGCGCACGACGGCCGCGCCGATGCCGCGCGAACCGCCGCTCACGAGCGCGGCGGTTCCCGCTAGCGTTTCACGAATTGGCGAGGCTCGCGCCGGTGATCGCTTGCGCCGCGTTCGCGTCGGCGACCGCGCCTTGGAAATCGCCGAGCGCGTCGCGCGCTTGCGAGCGGCCGGTGTAGGCGTACACGTTGCGCGGATCGATGGCGAGCGCGGCCGTTTCGTCGGCGATCTCTCCCTTGTAATCGCCCAGGTTGCCGCGCGCCACGCCGCGGGCCACGTACGCGTTGGCTCGCTTGGCGTCGAGCGTCAGCGCGATCGTCGTATCCGAGACGTCGCCTTTCCAATCGCCGAGGTTGCCGCGGGCGACGCCACGATCGACGTACGCCGCCGCGTTTCTCGGATCGGAACGCAGGGCGGCGTTCGCGTCCGCGAGCGCGCCCTTCCAGTCGGTCATAACGTCGCGCGCGCCGGCCCGATCGACGTGCGCATCGACGTTGTGCGGATCGATGGCGAGCGCCGCGGTCATGTCGGCGATCTCGCCGTTCCAATCGCCGAGGTTGCCGCGCGCCACGCCGCGATCGACGAGCGCGCCGGCGTTGCGCGGATCGAGCCGCAAGGCCGCCCCGGCATCGGCCAAGGCCCCGCGCCAGTCGCCGAGCGCGTCGCGCCAGCCGGCGCGGTTCGCGTAGGCCTGCGCGTTTCTGGGGTCGATGGCGAGTGCAAGCGTATCGTCGTGCAGCGCGCCCTTGAGGTCGCCGCGCTGTCCGCGCGCGACGCCGCGAGCGACCAGCGCGCGCACGTTCCGCGGATCGCGTTGCAACGCCGTCGTTTCGTCGGCGATCTCGCCGTTCAAGTCGCCGAGGTTGCCGCGCGCTAAGCCGCGCGCGACGTACGCGCCCGCGTTACGCGGATCCAGCCGCAGCGCGGCCGTCGCGTCCGCCTCGTCGCCGCGCCAATCGCCGAGATTCCCGCGCGCGACGCCGCGACTGAGCAGAGCGTCGACGTTCTTGGGATCGAGGCGGAGCGCGATCGAGGCGCTGGCGAGCGATTCCGGCCAACGCCCGAGATTGCCGTAGGCGGCGGCGCGGTTGGCGTAGGCTTCGGCATTGCGCGAATCGAGCGCGATCGCCGCGGTTTCGTCGGTCACTTCGCCGCGCAGATCGCCGAGGTTGCCGCGCGCGACGCCGCGATCGACCAGCGCGCGGACGTTCGTGGGATCGATCTGCAACGCCGCCGTCTCGTCGGCGAGCGCGCCGCGCCAATCGCCGAGCGCGCCTCGCGCCAAACCGCGATCCACGAAAGCGTTGGCGTTATGCGGATCGAGCGCGAGCGCGCTGCCCGCGTCGGCCACGGCGCCGTGCCAATCGCGCAGGCCGTCGCGCGCGTCGGCGCGCGCTTCGTATGCGGCGGCGTTGCGAGGATCGAGGGCCAGCGCGGAGTTTTCGTCGGCGTACTCGCCGCGATAGTCGCCGAGATTACCCCGGGCGATGCCGCGGCGGACGTAGGCGCCCACGTTCTTCGGATCCGCAGTCAACGCCGCGTTCGCGTCGGCGATGGCGCCGGTCCACGCGCCCGGACCGCCGCCGCCGCGCATCGCGCGGTAGGCGTTCGCGCCGTTGGGATTGAGCACCAGCGCTTCCTTAGCATCCGCATCGGCGCCGCCCGTGTCGCCCAGGCGGCCGCGCGCGGCGGCGCGATAGCCGTAAGCGAAGCCGTTCTTCGGATCGATCGCGAGCGCCGCCGTTTGGTCGGCCTCGTCGCCGCGCCAGTCGCCGAGATAGCCGCGCGCCACGCCGCGCTCGAGCAGCGCGCCGACGTTACGCGGATCGAGGCGAAGCGCGGCGGTCTGGTCGCCCACGTCGCCGTTCCAGTCGAGGAGGTTGCCGCGCGCGTATCCGCGCTCGGCGTAGGCGCGCGCGTCGTTCGGATCGATTTGCAGCGCCGCCGTCATGTCGGCGATCTCGCCGTTCCAATCGGCGAGCCCGCCGCGCGCCTCACCGCGATCGATGTACGCCTTCGCGTTCTTCGCATCGAGTCCGAGCGCGGTGCTCGCGTCGTCGAACGCGCCCTTCAAATTACCGAGGCGCTGGTAGGCGGCGGCGCGGTCGACGTAGGCATCGACGTCCTTCGAATCGATCGCGAGGGCCGCCGTGTCGTCGGCGGCGGCGCCCGTCCAATCGCTCGCGCCCAGGCGCGCGGCGCTGCGCGCCACGTAGGCCGCGGCGTTCTTGGGATCGAGTCCGAGCGCCGTCGTCGCGTCGCCCGATTCGCCCGCCGAGTCGCCGAGGTGTCCGCGGCCGACGCCGCGGCTGACGTAAGCGTTCGCGTTCTTCGGGTCGAGCGCCAGCGCCGCGTTCGCGTCGGCGATCGCGCCGTTCCAATCGCCGACGCCGTCGCGCGCCGCGGCGCGGTCGACGTACGCTTCCACGCTCTTAGGGTCCAGGCGCAGCGCCGCCGTGTCGTCGTCGATCTCGCCCTTCCAGTCGCCGAGCTTCCCGCGCGCGACCCCGCGGTCAACGTAGGCGCGCAGGTTCGCCGGGTCGATGGCGAGCGCCGCGTTCTCGTCGGCGAGCGAACCGTTCCAATCGCCGAGTTCGCCGCGCGCCTGTCCACGGTAGGTCAGAGCGATCCCGTTTGAGGCGTTATGCCCGAGCATCTCGGTCGCGCTGTTGATCGCCTGCTGGTACTGTTGCGCTCGCAGGAAGCCGGCCAGAACGTTCTCGTCGCCGCGCGCGTCGGCCCATGCCGGCCGGCCCGTAGTGGAGAGTGCGGCCCCCACGAGCACCGTGCAGGTCAGTCGTAGCGCTACTCTCACGTGCCTAAACTCCACAAGGCTTCCCACAAACGCCAGGCGCCGGGCCCGGGCCGTCCGCGTTCGCCGCCGCGCTTGGGCTCTCATCCGGCTCTGCGGTCACGCTGCCCGGCTCTCCGTCACACCTTGAAGGCCCGGCAAGGAATCTGCGCAGTGGGAGGCGGGTCACTATCATGCGCTCTTTGCGGTACCGAAGACCTAAGAGCATGGACGTTCTCATCATTGGGGCGACTGGTTATGTGGGCACCGCCGTCGACGAGGCGCTGGTCGCCCGAGGCCATCGCACGGTCGGGGTCGCACGAAGCGACGTCGCGCGCGATATCCTGCGAGCGCGCGGCACCACGGTCGCCCAAGGCGACGTCTCCAAGCCGCAATCGCTCGCGGCCGCCGTTCGGGCGGCCGACGCGGTCGTCTACAGCGTCTCCGTGACCGACGCCAACCGCTGGACGGTCGACAGCAACGCGCTGCGGACGATCCGCAAGACGCTCGCCGGCACCGAGAAGACGTTCGCCTACGTGAGCGACGCTTGGATTTACGGGCCGACCCGCGGCACCGTGGCCACCGAGGACCTCCTGCCCATGCCGTTGCCGCTCGTCGCGCGCCGGCTCGAACTCGAAGCCGAGACGCTCTCCATGACCAAGGTCGGCATCCGTTCGTTGATCGTCCGTCCGGGCATCGCGTACGGCCGCGGCGGCGGCATCCCGACGATGTTCGTGCACTCGGCCCGCGAGCGCGGCGCCGCGACGATCGTCGGCGACGGTCAAAATCATTGGGCGACGATTCACGTCGCCGACTTGGGCCGCCTCATCGCTCTGGCCCTCGAATGCGGCCGTCCGGGGCGAGCCTACAACGCCGTCTGCGACGACCAATTCCGCGTCTCCGAAATTGCCGAGGCCGCGAGCCGCGGCGCGGGCGCCGGCGGCGCGACCGTCACGGTTCCGCCCGAAATCATGGGACAGTACGGCGAATGCCTCGCGCTCGATCAAACGATTTCCGCCGAGCGCGCGAAGAGCGATCTCGGCTGGACGACGCGCGAAGCGACGATCGTCGAAGATCTCGAGTGCGGCTCCTACCTCGCGCCGCCGATCGCCGTCTAACGCGCCTCCGAACGCTCCGAGAGGTTCGCTTGGGCCAGGGCGGCAACCGTACCGCCCATGCGCGAGCGGCACTTTGAAGATTGGATCGTCGGCGAACGTCTCGAAACCGGCTCCATTGAAATAACGCGCGAGAAAGCACTGGCTTTCGCGCGCGAGTACGATCCGCAAGCGTTCCACCTCGACGACGGCGCGGCGGCCGCGTCGATGTTCGGCAGACTCGCGATCAGCGGCTGGCAGACGGCCGCCTACGCGATGCGACTGATCGTCGAAAGCGGCATGTTCCCGGCACACGGCGGCGTCGGGCTCGGCATCGACGAGTTGCGCTGGCTCAAGCCCGTCTATCCGGGCGACGTCCTGCGCGTCACGGCGGAATGCGCCGCCAAACGCGCGAGCGCCGGCAAACCGAGCGGCATCGTGCGCTTCAAGATCGAAACGTGCAACGGCGACGGGGCGCTCGTGATGTCGCATACGGCGATCGTGCTCGTGCCGCGCCGCGCGCCGGAGGCGGCCTAGTGCCGCCGCCTCGGCGCGGCGCCGTGCTTCTGACGGGCGCCTCGAGCGGCATCGGCCACGCGACGGCGCTGCGGCTGGCCGCGCGCGGCATCGTGTTCGCGGGCGTGCGCGCCGAAGCCGACGCCGAGAAGCTCGCACGCGAAGGCGGAGCGTCGCTACGGCCGCTGCTCCTCGACGTCACCGATGCCGCGTCGATCGAACGCGCTCGCGCCGCCGTCGCCGCGTGCGGCACGCGGCTCGACGGCATCGTGAACAACGCCGGCATCGCGCTCGCCGGACCGCTGGAAGTCTTGCCCGCGGCCGACCTGCGCCGTCAGTTCGAGGTGAACTTCTTCGGCCCGCTCGCGCTCGCGCAAGCTTTCTTACCGCTGCTGCGCGCGCACGGCGGGCGCATCGTCAACGTCAGTTCGATCGGCGGCAAGCTCGCGGCGCCGTTCGCCGGCGCGTACGCCTCGTCGAAGTTCGCCCTCGAAGCGGCCAGCGACGCGCTGCGCGTGGAACTGCGCGGGATCGTTCACGTCGCGGTGGTCGAGCCGGGCGCGGTGAACACGCCGATCTGGCGCCGCGGCGCGGCCGAGAGCGTCCGCATCTTCGACGCCGCGCCCGAGACGCTGCGCGCGCCCTACGCGTCCGCGGTGCGCGCGATGCTGCAGCTCTCGCAAACGCTGGAACGTCGCGGCATCGCGCCGGAGCGCGTCGCCGCCGCGATCGAGCACGCACTCTACGCGCGGCGTCCTCGCGCGCGTTACCTCGTCGGCATCGACGCGCGGCTGCGGCTCGCGGTCGCGCGCTTGCCCGAAGGCGTTCGCGACCGCATCGTGGCTGCGGTGATCGGTTTGCCGCACCGTCCCGCCGCGGCGCGGTCGTAACGCGTGTTCGCGCGCCTCTTGCCCATCCTCGGCATCACCTTCATCGACATCCTCGGTTTCAGCATCCTCATCCCGATCCTGCCGTACTACGTCAAGCACTTCGGTGCGTCGACGGTGACCGTGGGCGTGCTGTTCGCGACGTTCGCGTTCTGCCAATTCATCGGCGGCCCGCTGTGGGGAAACATCAGCGATCGCATCGGGCGCAAAGCGGTGCTGATCATCTCGCAGATCGGCGCGACGATCGGCTGGGCGGGCCTCGCCTTCGCCCCCACCTTGCTGTGGGTCTTCGTCGCGCGCATCGTCGAGGGCATCTCGGGCGGCAACATCAGCGTGACGCAAGCCTACGTTGCCGATCGCGTGGAACCCGAGCAGCGTTCGCAGGCGTTCGCGTATGTCGGCGCGGCGTTCTCGGCGGGCCTGGTCGTCGGACCGGTTGCCGGCGGATTGCTGCTCACGCACTACGGCTACCGCATGCCGTTTCTGCTCGCCGCCGCGCTGCAAGTCGTCACGCTCGTCGCGACGATTCTCTTCTTGCCCGAAGACGTTGCCGAACACGGCGAGAAGGCGAGCTCGACCAGCTTCGCCGATATCGCGCGCCTGCTCGGCAACGTGACGGTCTCGCCGGTGCTCGTGCAAAAGCTCGCTTACTCGCTCGCCCTGTATGCCTGGTTCTCGGTGTTCGCGCTCGTGCTCGGCGCGGTCGCGGGCTTCGGTCCGGCCGAAACCAGTTACTTTTTCGCGGGCTTCGGCGTCATGAGCGTCATCTTCCAGCTCGGCGTGGTCGGCCGGCTCGTCGCGCGCTTGGGCGTTCGCGCGGCCTCGAACGTGGGCTTCGCGGCGGGCTGCGCGTTCTTCCTGATCGTGCCGTTCGCCCACAACCTCGTGCTGCTCGTCATCGTCCAGGCGCTCTTCTCGTTCGCGCTCAGCGTGACCAACGCGACGCTCGCGACGCTGCTCACCGACGCGTCGCCGGAAGCCCTACGCGGGACCGTGCTCGGCGCGGGCTCGTCGCTCGAATCGGTCGCGGGCGTCGTGATGCCGACGATCTCGACCGCGATCCTGGCGACTTACGGGCCCCCGTGGACGGCGGCGCTCTCGGCGTTCTTCTGCTTCATCGCCTTGCTGCTCGGCATCGCCGCGCAGCGCCGCCGAATCGCCGCTTCGTAAGCCCGCTTTTCGGGTAAGACCTCGACGGCTCTGCTCGCAGGGAGGCATTTGCTCTGGGTTACGCGTTCCGGCCTCGCTCGGACGACGAAAACGATCGGCCCGTCGAATCGACCGCGGAGATCGCGCTGCGCATCGCCGCGTGCATCGAGGCGATCCTCGGCTATTGGGACGCGTCGCTCGTGTGCCGCTTCGCGAGCGCCTCGTACGGACGTTCCTTCGGCACGTGCGGCGAACGCTCGGTCGGCAGGCATATGCGCGACGTGCTGGGCGACTACTTCGAGCAGCATAAGCCGTACGTGGCGCGCGCGCTGCGCGGCGAACTCCAGCGCTTCGAGTACCAGGTCGCGACGGCCGCCGGCGTCACGCGCTGGTACCTGGGCTCGTACCATCCCGATGTCGTCGACGGCTTCGTGCGCGGCATCGTGGCGCACGCGACCGACATCACCGAACTGAAAATCCTCGAACGCGAGTTGCATCAGGCGCGCGAGGCCGCGCAGCACCTCGCTTCCCACGATCCGCTGACCGGCCTGCCCAATCGGCTGATGCTCGACGAGTGCCTGGCGACGGCCATCGTCGCGGCCGCGACGACGCAACGCACCCTCGCGGCCGTCACGCTCGACGTCGACGATTTCAAGCGCGTCAACGACGACTTCGGCCATTCGGCGGGCGACGATCTGCTCGTCGCGATCGCGCAGCGCATCCGCCGCACGCTCGGGCCCGACGAAACGGCGCTGCGCATCGGCGGCGACGAGTTCGTCATCCTGTGGCTGCACGAGCCGGACACCGACCTCGCCGCCAAAGCCGCGACGCTCGTCGAGGCGATCAACGAACCCGTCGGCATCATGCGCGGCCGCCTCGTGCCGAGCTGCAGCTTCGGGATCGCCGTCTACGCCGCGGACGGCACGTCCCCCAAAGAACTGCTGCTGCGTTCCGACGTCGCGCTCTACGCCTCCAAGCGCACGGGCAAAGGGCGCTACACGCTCTCGCGCTGAGCGCTCAGCCCGCCCCGCCGCCCGCAGCCGGCGCCGGGCCGTCCGCGCCGCCGCAGTGGAAATCGAGCGTCGTGCTGCACGCGCGCAGGTCGCGCGGCGCGTTGCGCGCTCCGACCCGCACCGTGATGCGCTGCAGCGGCACGTCGTTCGATTCGAGCGTCAAGGTTTGCGTCCCGAGCCGGACGCGGCGCAGCGTGAAGCGACCGCGCGCGTCCGTTTTCGCCGACGCGGCGCCGGCCGTGACGCGCACGCCCGGCAGCGGCTGCCCCGTCGTCGTGTCGAGCACGCGGCCGGGAAGGGTCGCCAGCGTGACGGTCGCGGCGAGAACCACGGAAGAGAAACGGCGGACTGGGCGCATCGCGCTGCGGTTCGCGCTTCCCCGCCGCCGCTCTTGTCGTGCGGCACGTTTGCTTGACGGGCGGCGTTACGAAAGCATGAGGTACGCAATTTTTCTCGCCGCCTGGGCGCTGGCGGCCCTGCCGCAGGGCGTTCTCGCGCAACCGGCGCCAGCCGGCGCGGACGGCCCCGCGACGCTCGCCATCGGCGGCGACGGCATCGTTTCGCGCTCGCCCGACGTGGCGCACGTGTCGCTCACCATCGTGACGGACGACCGCGACGCCGCGCGTTCGACCGGCAAGAACACGACGATCCTCGACGCGTTCGGCGCGAAAGCCGCCGCGCTCGGCATCGCGGGCGACGTGATCCGCACGACCTATTTCAACGTGAATTTCGTCCCGTATCCCGCCAAGGATCTTCCGCCGCTGCAACGCCAGGCGCATTACGGGTTCGTCACCACGCGCGCGCTCGACGTCACGGTCGACCGCATCGAAAACGCGGGTAAGGTCGTGGACCTCGCGACGAGCGCGGGCGTCACCTCGGTCGACGGCGTGTCGTTCGATCTCAAGGATCGCAAAGGCGCGTACCAGCAGGCGCTGGTGGCGGCGCTCAAGGACGCGCAGGGCTCGGCCGAGGCGCTCGCCGCCGGCGGCAACCTCCGGCTCGTCCGCATCGCGCGCATCGCCGTGAACAGCTCGGAGCCGGGGCCGATCGCGTTCGGACAGTTTCGCGGCTATGCGGCGCCGATGGCGGCCGCCACGCCGCCGCCCACCTCGATCGCGCCGAACGGACCCATCGACGTGACCGCGCACGTCGAGGTCACCTACGAGATTCGCTAAGCCGCCGAGGTCTTGCGCCGCGTCGTTTTCTTCGGCTTCTCGTCGGCGCGCTTAGCCGCGCCGCGCGCGCCCTTGCTCTGTTCGAGGCTCTTCTGCAAGACGTCCATGAGGTTGACGACGTTGCCGCGCGGTTTCACGGGTGCCTTGCCCTTGGGCACTTCCTTGCCGGCCGCGCGCGCTTCGATCATCGCGAGCACCTGCTCGCGATAGGTGTCGGAGAACTTCTCGGGGTCGAAGGCTTCCGTCATCGTGTCGATGAGCATCCGCGCCACCTTCATTTCGTTTTCGTGCGGCTTTTCGGAAGCGGGGAAATCGAGCGTCGACTGATCGATGATTTCGTCGGCGAAGTGCATCAGTTCGAGCACCAGCGCGTCACCGTTGGGTTTGAGCGCGGCGATGTGCTCGCGCGAGCGGATGACGACCTTGGCGATGCCGACCTTTCCCGACTCTTTGAGCGCCTCGCGCAGCAGCGCGTAGGCGTGCCGGCCGCGCTTGTCGGGCTCGAGGTAGTAGGGCTTGTCGAAATACATCGGGTTGATCTCGGTGAGGTCGACGAATTGCAGGATGTCGACCGACTGCGTGGCCTCCGGATTGACCCGATCGAAATCCTCGTCGGTCAGGATGACGTAGCGGCCCTTTTCGTACTCGTAGCCGCGCACGAGATCCGTATAGGCCACTTCCTCGCCGTCGAGCGTGCAACGCCGAACGTTTTGAATGCGGCCCTCGTCGGTCTTGTGCAGGAAGTTGAAACGCAAGTCGTTCGTGCGAATTGCGGTCTGCAGCTTGACCGGGATCGTGACCAGGCCGAAGTTGATGGATCCCGACCAGATCGCATGGGCCATGTCGATTCGCTCCTTACACCCAGGACGTTCGCGCTTTTTTGAGCGCCGGCTCGAGTTTTTGCGGCTTCCAAAGGGGGCCGCTCCAGAGGTCGCCGCGCTCGCGTAAGCGTGCGGGCGCGTTCTTCATCGTGAAGCGGGCGAATTCTGCCTCGGTATCCTTAGCCCGTTTGCGGCCGAGCGCCTCGACCTCGGACCAATCGAGCGTCATCGAGACCGGAGCCCCGGCGCGGGGCCGGACGCTGAACGGCGCCACGAGCGTCTTTCCCTTGCCCACCTGGACGTAATCGAGGTAGACCGTGCCCCGCGGCCGCTTGGCGGGCATCCGCTCGAGGGTCGTCAGCTCCGGCAGCCGCTCGTGGACCGTCCGCGCGGTCAGCTCGGCAAAGCCTTTGCAGACGTCGTAGTCGTAGAGCGGCGCGAGCGGGATCGCCACGTGCAGGCCCGAGCCGCCCGACGTCTTCACGACCGGCGTGAGGCCCACTTCCGCGAGCGTCGCGCGCAGCGCGAGCGCCGTCTTGGCGAGCGTCGCGACCGTGCACCCGTCGAACGGGTCGAGGTCGAAGAAGACGAACTCCGGCGTATCGAGGTCGGGCACGTGCGAGGTCCAGACGTGCAGCACGATCGCCGCGAGATTGGCGACGTACACGAGCGCCGCTTCCTCGTTGCAGAGCAGAAAATCGATCGCCTCGCGGCGCCCCGAATCGCTCTCGACCTTCGCCGTCGGAATCCACGCGGGCGTATGGCGCGGCGCGTGCTTTTCGAAAAACGACTGGCCGTCGATGCCGTCGGGATAGCGCTGCAGCGTCAGCGGCCGGCCGGCCAGATGCGGGAGCATATACGGCGCGACGGCGCGGTAGTACGCGATCAAATCGCCTTTCGTATAGCCGTCGTCCGGCCAAAGGACTTTGTCGCGGTTGGTGATGACGAGGCTGCGGCCGCCGATTTCCAGCGTCTCTTTCGTCGCGCTCATCGTTTCGTCACGTCGCGCGCCGGGCGCGCTCGCTCGCGCACGACGTCGCGCGGATCCTTGTCCACGCGCAACGCCACGAACACCGGATGGCGCATCGAGCCGTCGCGCGTCCATTCGGTGAACGTGACCTCGGCGACGAGTTTGGGCGATACCCAGTGCGCCGGCGCGTCGGTCTTCGGCGGTTCTTCGAACGGCGAGGTCTTGCGCTCGAGCGGCGCGAGCTTCGCGGCGATCGCCGCGAGTTTCTTGGCGTCGAAACCGGTACCGACCGACCCGGCATACTGCAAACCGTCGCCGTCGTAGACGCCCGCGAGCAACGCGCCGAAATGCTTGCGGCTGCCGCGCGCTTCGGTCCAGCCGCCGATCACGACCTCTTGACGTACGACGGCCTTGACCTTCACCCAATCCCGCGAACGGCGTTCTTGATAGGTTGAGGCTCCGCGTTTGCCGACGATCCCTTCGAGCCCGCGCGCTTGCGCGAGCGCGAACAATTGTTTTCCCGTGCCGACGACGTGCTTGCTGTACATCACGGGGCCCTCGCCCGTGAGGATCGATTCGAGCACCGCTTTGCGCGTCGTCAGCGGTTCGCCGCGCAGGTCGCGGCCGTTGCCGTACAACAGGTCGAAGAGCACGAAGGTGACCGGATGCTTCGCGGGTGCCGTGCGGCCGAAACGGTCGAGGCGCTCCTGCAGCGCGCTAAACGACGATTTCCCGTTGCGATCCAAGACGACGATCTCGCCGTCAACGATGACGGGCCGTTCGGTAAACGCTTCCGCAAGCGTGGCGAGCTCGGGAAACTTCGCCGCGAAGTCGTTGCCGTTACGCGAGGTGATGGCCGTGGTGCCGTCGCGATTGACTTGCGCGAGCGCCCGGTAGCCGTCCCATTTCAACTCGAAGATCCAGCCGGGGTCGTCGAACGCTTCGCTGACCGGCGTCGCCAGCATCGGTCCCGCGATCTTCGGCAACGGTTCGAGCTTTCGCGCCGCGGCACGCATGCTCGAACGCTTGGCCGATTCCGCCGGCCGCGATTCCCAGTGCGGCGCGCGCGGATCGCGCGCCATGTCGGCAAGCGTTTTTCCGCTCTTCACCGATTCGGGGTGATCCTCGACGTGCCAGGCGGGGTCGGCCTTGTCGTCGCGCTCTTTGATGAGCAGCCACGCGTTCTCTTCGCCGCCGCGGCCTTTGATGTGCACGAGCGCAAACGCGCCGCGCAACTTCTTGCCGAACAATTCGAACTTGAGCGAACCGCGCGCGATCTGCTCGGTCGTGCTCGTGCCTTCGAGCAGCCGGTAGGTGCCGCGATCCCAGACGATCACTTCGCCCGCGCCGTAATTGCCCGCCGGAATCACGCCTTCGAAATTGCGGTAGTCGAGCGGATGATCTTCGACCGCCATGGCGAGCCGCTTCTCGTGCGGGTCGAACGACGGCCCCTTCGGCACGGCCCAGCTCTTGAGCACGCCCTCGTCCTCGAGCCGGAAATCGTAGTGCAGGCGCGTCGCGCGATGCATCTGCACGACGAAGCGCTGCCTCGCCGTGCGCGAAGCCTTCGCGGCGCCGGAACCCGAGGGCTCCGGCGTCTTCGCGAAATCCCGTTTCCGGACGTACTTCTCGAGCAGCGGCGTCCGCTCGCTTTTCTTCACGGTGCGGACTTGCGCGAGCCGGGCGCGAACTCCGGCTCGCGCGGCCCTCTACCGGCTCGAGCCGCCCGAACCGCTGGTCCCCGCACCCGACCCGTTCGAGCCCGAACCGCCCGAACCGGAGCCGCCGTTTCCGGCCGCGCCGCTTTGGGCGCCCGGCTGCGTGATGATATTGGTAGTATGCGACCCCTGCGCGTTTGCATTCCACGGTTGCCAGACGAACAACGCGACGACCGCCGCGAGGATGACGACGGCGACGATCGCCAGCATCGCGGTGCTGCTGCTGCTATCCCGGACGATGACCGGACGATTCTCCAAGAAAAACTCCCTCTGTTAAATAAAACGTACGGAGTGTGATTCCACCGCAAGGGACATCCCAAACACGGTTCGCTTAGTGCCGGATGAAAGCGCGCCAGTACCACGTCCCGTAGGCGCCCGCCGCCATCGACCAGACGCCGAGCGCAAGCCAGGCCGCCGCGAGGCCGCGCCGCGCCGCCAGAGCGATCAGCACGAAGAGGAACGGTTCGAAATCGAGGGCGTGACGCATGCCGAACTGGGCGAAGCCGTTGACGTAGTAGAGAAAATTCGGAATCGCGCAAGCGAGCGTGGCAAACCACAGCGCCAGCACCAGACGTGCCGGCCGGCGCGCCAAGAGCGCCGCCAGGAACGCGGGAGACGTCCAGGTCAGGGCGACGCCCGCGTAACTCGGGAACACGAACGGAAAATCGGGCCGCAGATCGGGCAATTGTACGAAAAACGAGTAGAGCTGCATCGGCAGATATTCGAGCCGGAAGGGCGAGCCGTCGGGCGAGCCCGCGCGGTCGCTGTGGTACCAGGCCGTATAGCCGATGTCGTAGGGCACGCCCCAACGCAATTCGTTGTAGGCGACCCAGAGCGCGGCGGCGGGCACGAGCACCGCGACGAAGGCGAGCAGCGGCCGGGCCGAGCGGCCCGCGCGGTCGCGCTGCGGGTCGAGCCCGGTGCCGAACCACAGTAACGCCGCATAGGCGGGCAGCGCCGCGACGAGCGTGAAGCGCGATTCGAGCGCGGCGACCGCAAAGAGCGCGACGAGCCAGCCGCGCCGCCGTCCGAGCACTTCGCGCAGCGCCAGCAACGTGAAGGCGACGCACGACACGTGCGCGACGAACCACACGTCGCCGAAGGTCGCGCACCAAAAGAGATCCGTGCCGAGCAGCATGAGCCCGCACGCGAACGCCGTCGCGAACGGTCGCAGCCCGAGTTCGCGGCAAATCTCCCAGGCGGCGAAGATCGCCACGCCTGCGAGCAGCGCCGCGAGCAGCGATTGATTCGCTGCCGTGCCCCACACGAAAACCGCGGGCAGCAGCAAGAGCGCCGGCATCGGCGCTTCGATGACGTAATACCGGCCGGCGTACGGCAACGCGTCGATGTACGCGCCCGGCCAGTCGATCCACACGCGGCCGTGCCGGAACGCATCGGCCAGGAGCACGTAATTGTTGTAGGGCGTGGCGTGGAAACCGGCGGCGACGAGCACCGCCAGCACGGTGAGCAGTCCCGCCGCGAGCGCAGGCGCGCGTTTCACCGCGCGCGCGCCCGCCGCACGAGCGACACTCGATAGGTGTGGTAGTAGCGCGGGGCGAGCGGCGTCACGTCGAATCCCGGGATCTTCAACGCGTCGTCGAACGTCACGACGTAGAGCGGCCGCGTTCGCAGCCAGCGCGCGTAATGCGCCGCAAGCTGACGCGGCGCCGCCGACACGACAATCCGCCCGCCGAAGCGGTGCTGCACGTAGGCAGCATACGCGAGCGGCGTCGCGTACGCCCACTCCGCCACGACGACGGCGTTATCGGGCGTCTCGGCGACGATATCGTCGACGTAATACTGCGCGTTGCGATCATCGCGCTGCAGGAAGAGGTTGCCGCGACTGGGCGAGGCGGAGACGAACGACGCCACGAGCCCGGCGGCGAGCGCGAAACGGCCCACGCTGCGCGCGCGCACGGCCAGAAATTCGGCGAGCCATTCGAACGCGACGCCGATCGCGATCGCCGCGCACCACAGCGTGAGCAAGTAGTAACGCTCGGGATCCTGCAATTCCGCGTAGGATTGGGTGTAGGGCACGGGTAGCAGCGCCGCCAGAACCAAGGCCACGGCGCCCGCTTCGCGGCGCGCGAGCAGCAGCCCGGCGCCGATCGCGGCGAGCAACGCGCCCGCGAAACCGAACGCATCGGCGACCCGCAGGACCGTGGCCGCCGCGTAGTGCGGATAATCCGCGAGCTTCAGGAAGCCCGCAAAACCGCTGTGCACGTTGAAATCGGCGGCGGTCAATACGCGCAGGAAGTTGCTCCACGTGGCCGGGTGATCGTAATCCCAAAACGGCTGCGCGCCGGGCGCGAGCCCGAGGGCGACGGTCGGATCGAGGTGCGCGGCCGCGATCGCAGCGCTGCGCAGCGGCAAGTACGCGTACGGCAAGAGTCCGAGCGCGATCCCGCCCGCGACGAGCGCGAGCGCGCGCGGCTCGCGCGCGTCGGCGCGCGCGAACGCGAGGACGGCGAACGAGGGCAGCAGCAGCAACGCGATGCCGTGCGTCGCGCCCGCGAGCCCCAGCGCGAGCGACGCGAGGAAGAGATCGCGCCGCTTGCCGCCGTCGAGAAAGCGGAGCCCGAAAAAGAGCGTCGCGGCGCGGAAGAGCAGCGCGAGATCCTGCACTTCGGCGCGCGTCGCGTCGCGCCAGGGCACGAGCGCGCAAACGAAACCGAGCGCAACGAGCGCACGCGCGATGGGCGGCACGCCCACGCGCTTGGCGACGAGCGCGAGCAACGCGGCCGAGAGTGCGGTGGCGAGCGCGCACATCGCATCGACGCGCCAGGCCGGCTCACCGAACGGCAACGCGTGGACCGCGAGCCAGCCCGCCAGCACGAACGCGGGGCATGCCGGCGGATGGGCGATGCCGAGGATCGCGGCGACCGTCTGCAGCTCGCCCGTATCCCAAAACGCAAACGACGGCGGCAGCGTAAAAAGGTACAGGCCAAAAGCAAATATGCCCGTCAGCGCCGCGACCCTCATCGCAACTCCGCCAGGCGCCAGCGTTCGGTCGCATAGAGCGTGCGCGCGAAGAGCGAAATGTCGTAGCCCGAGCCGACCACGAAGTACACGTGTCCGAACCGTTGGCGCCACGCGCCGTAGCGTCCGGGATAGTCGTGCGGCCAGCCGCTTAGAACGCGTCGCGTGCCGAAGGCGTGCTCGACGTACGCCGCATAGGCGAGCGGCGTCGCGTACGCCCACGTCGCCACGACGAGCGAACCGTCGACCGTGCGCGCGGCGACGATGCGCGCCTCGGCCCGCGCGTCGTCGTAGGCGCGGTCGTGCGCGACGTCGCGAGCCGCGCGCGGCATCTGCGGCACGGCCGCCGCCACAAGCGCGCATGCGGCGATCACCGGCGTCGCGCGCACCGATGCGGGCACGATCGCGCGCGCCAGCCAGTCGACGCCGACGGCCGCGCAGGCGGCGAGCATCCAGAGCGCGGGCAACGCGTAGCGCAGCGCGTCCGATTCGACCGAAAAGTTGGGCACGAAGGCCAGCGCGCCGCAGGCGAGCAGCGCGACACCCGCGGCGATGCGCCGTTCGCGCACCGCGAGCACGCCGAAACCGACGAGCGCGAAGGCGAGCGTGACGACGCCGAATTCCCGAAAGAGGACGCTCTGGGCCAGCGCGAGCGCGCGATGCATCCCGCCCGCACTCGCGAACGATACGAACGCTTCGCCCGGCCGGAAGGTCGCGCCCGTGACGTAGGTCGCGAACGCGCGCGGCGTCGACGGCGCGCCGTAATCGAAGAACGCGCCGCCCGCGATGCCGAGCGCGCCGCCCGGATCGAGTCCGCGCGCTTCGACATAGGCGCTGCGCAGCGGAACGTACGCGTAGAGCAGCAGCGGCGCGGCGAGCGCGGTCAGCGCGCCGAGCGCTTGCGGCGCACTTCGCGCCGAGCGAATCGCGGCCGGCCACGCGAAGGCCAGTGCCGCTGGCAACGCGAGCAGCGCGACCGGATGCACGGCGAGCGCCAACCCGAGCGCGAGCGCCGCAAGCGTCAGCGCGCGCGCCGAAGCGGTCGCGCCCGCGCGCGCCGCCGCCGTCAGCCCGAGCGCGGTGAACGCCAGGGCGACGTCGTGCACCTCGGCGCGAATCGCGCGCGTCCAGACGACGTCGCCCGCCGCGAACGTCAGGGCGGCCGCGAGGCCCACGGCGGTACTTTTCGTTCGGTCGCGAACGAAAACGAAGAGCAGCCACGCGGCCAGCGCACTTGCGGTTGCGGAGAAGAGCGAGAGCCGCCGGGCCACGTCGCCGAGCGGAACGGCGTGGGAGAACGCCCAGCCGATCACGATGAAGAGCGGAAATCCGGTGGGATGCGCGATCCCGAGAACGTACGGAACCGTCTGCATCTCGCCCGTATCCCAGAAGTCGACGCCGGGAGCGAGCGTCGTCGCGTACAATGCCAACGGTCCTGCAAACGCCGCCCAAGCCGAAAGCGAGTCCAAACCTGTGCCACGTCGTACCAACGGCGCGAGATTAGCTTCGTGAGGACAGCCCGCCTGTCCGGAGCCCGCGTCGTCATCGCCGAGCCGTTTTCTGAAACGGGGATCGGCGTGCTGCGCGCGGCCGGCATCGAGGTCGTCTCCGTCGTCGGCGGACCGGCCGCGGCGCTGCGGGACGCGCTTGCCGATGCGGACGGGCTGATCGTGCGTTCGGAAACGAACGTCGACCGCGCGCTCTTGGCGCACGGGCCGAACCTCGCCGTGGTGGCGCGCGCGGGCGTCGGCGTCGACGCGATCGACGTGGGCGCGGCCACGGCCGCGGGCATCGTCGTCCTCAATACGCCCGGCGCCAACACGCTCGCGGCGGCCGAGCAGACCTTCGCGCTGATGCTGTCGCTCGCGCGCCGGACGCCGGACGCGGTGGCCTCGATTCGCGCGGGACGCTGGGAGCGCAAGCCCTTCATCGGCATCGAACTCGCGGGTAAGACGCTCGGCATCGTCGGCTTGGGCCGCATCGGCGGCGCCGTCGCGCAGCGCGCGGCTGCGTTCGGCATGACGTTGCTCGCCGCGGATCCGTACGTCTCGCAAGCACGCGCGCAGCACTTCGACGTGGAGCTCGTCGCGCTCGAAGAGTTGCTCGCGCGTTCCGATATCGTCACGCTGCACGTGTCGCTCGGTCCGCAAACGATGGGCATGCTCGACGCCTCGAAGCTCGCGCTACTGCGCCCGCACGCGCTGCTCGTCAACTGCGCGCGCGGCGGGATCGTCGACGAAGCCGCCCTGCTCGACGCGCTCGACCGCGGCGCGCTCGCGGGTGCGGCGATCGACGTCGTCGCCGCGGAACCGCCGCCGCCGGAGGGCTCGGGCGCGCGCCTGCACCGTCATCCCAAGGTGATCGCGACGCCGCACCTCGGCGGTTCGACGGTCGAGGCGCTCGAGCGCATCGCGGTCGAACTCGCGCACGACGTCGCGCGCGTGCTGCTCGGCGCGCCGCCGTCGGCCGCGGTCAACGCGCCGGTGCCCGAAGGGCCCGACGCGGAGCTGTTGCGCCCGTTCGTCGATCTCGCGTACCGGATGGGCAAACTTCATCCGCAACTAGCGCACCAGCGCGCGCTGCCGCCGTTCGCGATGGTCATGGAAGGCCTCATCGCCCCGCTCGATCCGGAACCGGTGGTGACGGCCTTTCTCGCCGGCCTCTTACAGATCACGACCGACCGCCGCGTCTCGACGGTCAACGCGCGCGCGCTCGCCGCGGAACTCGAGGTGCGCGTCGACGTGCACGCAAACGAACGCGCGACCGAGTTCGCCGCGGCGCTGCGCGTTGCTGGCGGCGATACCGCCATCGTCGGCACCTGCGCGCACGGGGGACCGCGCATCGTCGAAATCGACGGCTTCGAGATCGACGCGATTCCGAGCGGCGCGATGATCGTCACGCGTCATCGCGACGTGCCGGGCATGATCGGCAAAGTCGGCACGATCCTGGGCGAGGCGGGCGTCAACATCTCGACGATGCAGGTGTCGCGCGCCGACGCCGGCGGCGACGCGCTGATGATTCTCTCGACCGATCGCCGCGCGGCCGAGGCGACGATCGAGCGGCTGCGCGGCATCGCCGGCATCGTCAGCGTTCGCGCCCTCGACGTGTAGCGTGCCGACGCTCTGGATCGCCCGGCACGGCGAAACGACGTGGAACCTCGCCGGCCGCTATCAGGGCCGCCTGGAGTCGGCGCTCTCCGCGCTCGGCGTCCGTCAAGGCTTCGCGCTCGCACGCGAATTCTTCGAGCGCATGGAACGGGGCGAGGCCCATCCGGCGCGCGTCGTCGCTTCGCCGCTGGTGCGCTGCGTGGCGACCGCGCGCTTCACGGCCGAACGCTTGGACCTTTCAGTGGAAGTCGACGAGCGATTGATCGAAATCGCGCACGGCACTTGGGAAGGCCGGTACCGCGACGCGCTCGCGCGCGAAGATGCCGAGCGCTATCGAACGTGGCGCGAAGATCCGGCCCACGTCGCGTTCGAAAACGGCGAAACGCTCGCCGGCGTGCTCGCGCGCTGGCGAGCGTTCGCCGCCGACGCCGCCCGCTTCGAGGACGACACGCTCGTCGTCACGCACGATGCGCTGGTGCGCTGCGCGCTCGTCGACCTGCAAGGACGCACGCTCGACGACTTCTGGCGCGTGCGCGTCGAGAACGCGGCGTTCGCGACCGTTGCGGCGGAAAACGGCGGGCTGCGTCTGCTCGACGAGTGCACGACGGCGCACTTGGCCGGCATCCGCGCCGACCTCGCCGATCAGGCGCTGTAGCGCCGCTCCGCTACGGTTCGACCGCCGCCGGCGGAGCCGGCGGCGGCGCTTCGAAGGTCGAGGGCGGCAGCGATTGGTGGAACTGGTAGTTCGACCAGACGATGCGTTCGTGGCCGAGCGTGCCGTTCTCCAAGTGCGCGTCGACTTGCGCTTCACGCACGAGCCAGTACGACGCGAAGCCCGCGTACTGCAGCACGCCGCTGCCGCGCGCGCCGTCGGTTGCCGTTTTGAAGTGCACGACCGCGGGCAAGAACGTGCGGCCGTCGATATCCACGGCGCTGACGGCGAAAGCGGCCGGCTCGCGGCGCTCCGTGCGAAACGCGTAGGCATAGCCGCTCGGCGCGCGCACGACGCCTGCGTATGCGAACGAGTAGGCGTCGGAGGTCGGCGCGATCGACCCGACGTCGTAGCGGTAGGTGCGGTTGGTGAAGATGCGGATCGCGGGCCGCTTCAGCGTGTAGCCGTCGACGACGACGGTTTCGTCGCGCTCGCGAACGCCGCTGCGGTACACGCGATGGGTCTGTTCCAAATTCCGCGGGCCGAGCTGTTCGACCGTATAGTCGAACGACAGCGCCTTGGGGCGCGTGAGGCTCGCGAGCGCCGCTTCGTAGCGCGAGAGCACGAGGCTTGGCGGCAGGTCCGCGAGCAGCGCAGCGCTCGGGCGCGGCGCCGGATGAGCGCCGAGCGTGGCGAGCGCGAGCGCGGCGAGGACGAGCCCGCGCGCCCGCACGTCACGCAAGCGCGTGACGGATCGCGTCGAGCGCTGCGGCGGCGCCCGACGGCTTCTTCCCGCCGCCCTGCGCTTGCGCGGGGCTGCCGCCGCCGCGACCGTCGACGTGCGGGGCGGCCGCCTTGAGCAAACTTCCGGCATTGACGCCCGCCTTCACCAGATCCTGACTCGCGGTGACGAGCAGCGACACGGTCTCGCCGTCGACGCCCGCGAGCGCCACGACGCCTTGCGGCAGCCGCTGCCGGATCGCGTCGCTTAAGTGCTTGAGCGCTTCGGCGTTCGCTTCGTGCACCACAGCCGCCACGAGCGGTTTGCCGCCGACCGTCTCGACCCGCGACGCATAGGTCGCCGCGTCGGCCGCGGCCAAGCGCGCGCGCGCCTCGGCGAGCCGTTTTTGCGTTTCGCGGACGTCGCTTTGCAGGCGCTCCACGCGCTCGCCCAGTTCGAGCGGTTTGGCCGACAGCGTTTCGGCGAGCGCGCCGACGAGCTCTTGCTGCTCGAGCACGTAACGCTCCGCCGCCTGCGACACCACGCTCTCGATGCGCCGGATGCCGCTGCCGATCGACGATTCGGTGAGGATCAGGAACATACCGAGTTCGCCCGTCGTGTGCGCGTGCGTGCCGCCGCAGAACTCGACCGACGGCCCGAAGCGCACGACGCGCACGCGCTCGCCGTACGTTTCGCCCGCCATCGAGATCGCACCCGAGGCCGTCGCTTCCGCGGGCGTCATCTCGTTCATCACCTGATGGTGGTCGTCGCGAATCAGCGCGTTGACGCGGGCCACGACCTCGCGCTTCTGCTCGGGCGAGAGCGCGCCGCCGGGCGAGCGGAAATCGAAGCGCATGCGGTCGACACCGACCCACGAGCCGGCCTGCGCGACTTCTTCGCCGAGCACGTCCTTGAGCGCGCGCTGCAAGAGGTGCGCGCTCGTGTGGTGGCGCCGGATCTCTTGGCGCCACTGGGGATCGACCGCGGCGTGCACCGTCGCGCCGACGGCGAACGATCCCGCGCGCACGACGCCGCGATGGGCGATCGCTTCGCCCGCGAACTGCGTATCGAGCACGTCGAAGGTGGCCACGCCGTCCGCGCCGCGCAGTTCGAGCGTGCCGCGGTCGCCGATCTGGCCGCCCTTTTCCGCGTAGAACGGCGTGCGATCGAGAATAATTTGCACTTCGTCGCCGGCTTCCGCACGCTCCACGCTGCGGTCGGCGCTGAGGATCGAAACGATACGCCCGTCCGCCTCCGTGCCCTCGTAGCCCGTGAACTCGGAAACCACCGCCGGTATCTCGGCCACGCTGACGACCGCACGCTTCTTGAGCGCGTCGGCGCGCGCGCGCTCGCGCTGCGCTTCCATCGCCGCTTCGAACCCCGGCCGGTCGATGGCGACGCCCGCCTCGCTTGCGATTTCGCCCGTCAGTTCCGACGGAAACCCATAGGTATCGTGCAAGAGAAAGACGTCGGCGCCGGCGAGCGGCGCGCCGGCGCTCTTGGCGGACTCGAGCAGTTCCGCAAGCATTTCGCTACCGCGCTCGAGCGTCCGGTTGAACGCCGCTTCTTCCGCGCCGAGTGCCGCCTCGATCTTCGCCGTCGCCTGCCGCAGCTCGGGAAAGCCGCTTTCGAGGGACTTGACGACGGCCGGCACGAGCGCCGTCATGAAGCCGCTCGGATAGCCCAGAAGTTTGCCGTTGCGAATGGCGCGGCGCACGAGGAAGCGCAGCACGTAGCCGCGGTCGGTGTTCGAGGGATAGACGCCGTCGGCGACGAGACATGTGACGGCGCGCGCGTGATCGGCGATGATGCGCCGCCGGACGACGCGCTCGCTCATCGGCAGCGTCGTCGGGCCGACGTCGGGCTGCGCCGAGACGAGGTCGGTGAAGAGATCGGTCTCGTACATCGACGCTTTGCCGTTGGCGACCGCGAGCACGCGCTCGAAACCGGCGCCGGTGTCGATGTTCTTCGTGCGCAGCTCCGTAAGCGAACCGTCGGCGGTGCGATTGTACTGCTGGAAGACGAGGTTCCAAATCTCGACGTAGCGCGTACCGAGATTCGGGCCCGTATCGGCCGGGCCCGCGGCAAAGGTCGCGCCCGTGTCGTAGAAGATCTCGCTGCACGGACCGCACGGCCCAGTCGACCCCATCGTCCAGAAGTTGTCTTCGTCGAAGCGCGTGATGCGCGCGGGGGCGAGGCCGATCTCACGCTCCCACAACTCCTGTGCTTCGTCGTCCGAGACGTGCACCGTCACGTAGAGTTTGGCCGGATCGAGCTTGAGACGCTCGGTCAGATATTCCCAGGCCCAAACGATCGCTTCGCGTTTGAAGTACTCGCCGAAACTGAAGTTGCCGAGCATCTCCATGAACGTGCCGTGGCGCCCCGTGCGGCCGACGTTTTCGATATCGGATTTGGCGCCCGCCACGCGCAGGCAGCGCTGCACGCTGACGACGCGGGGCGCCGGCGGCGGCACCTCGCCCAAGAACGCCGGCACGAACGGCTCCATGCCCGCGATCGTGAAGAGGGTCGAGGACATCTCGTCGGGGACGAGCGTCGCCGACGGGACCGCCTTGTGCCCCTTAGAAACGAAAAAATCGACGAACGAGCGCCGTAATTCTTGGCTGGATATCATGGCTTCTTGGGAGTTCCGGCCGGCGCCGGAGAACGCCTACGCCCGGTCGCCGGACGCTTGCCGGTTCGCGCGCCGCTGCTCGGCGAAGCCGCCGATGTAGAGCACGATCGCGACGATGCCCGAGAAGATGCCGAGAAGAATGCCCGCTACCTGTGCAGTCACGCGTCAAGTATAGCCGACCGGCCTAGCCCGTCAAGGACCTCGGTCGCCTCCGGCCGCGGGCCGAGGCGACCGCCCGGGCCCCCGGACGCGCGCCGATTTCAGCGCTCCTGCAGCACCCGGCGTAGCTTTTCGAGCGCCTTTTGCTGCAAGCGGGAGACGTGCATCTGCGAGACCTTTAGGCGCTTGGCGATCTCCGTCTGCGAGATCGACTCGTAGAAGCGCAGGAACAAGATGATGCGCTCGCGGCGCGAGAGCACCTCGAAGGCGCGTTCGAGATTGGCGCGGTCTTCCAGATTCGCAAGCGACGGGTCCGTCTTGCCGACGTAATCGGCGAGCGTCTGCGAATTCTTGTCGCCCTCGCCCGTCATCTCCGTGTCGAGGGAGAGCAGATTGTAGGCCTGGCCGAGTTCCTGCGCTTCGAGGATCTCTTCTTCCGAAGCGTGCAAGTGCGCGGCCAAATCGGCGACCGTGGGCGAATGGCCCAAGGCGATCGTGAGATGTTCGATCGCTCGATTCACGCTGAGGTTGAGTTCCTGCAGGCGGCGCGGCACCTTCAGCGCCCAGCCCTTGTCGCGGAAGTAGCGTTTGATCTCGCCGACGATGGTGGGCGTCGCGTACGTGGTGAACTCGACCCCTCGCTCGAGATCGAAGCGATCGATCGCTTTGATGAGGCCGACCGTCCCGACCTGAATGAGATCGTCGAGCGATTCGCCGCGGTTGGCGAACTTCACGGCCAGATAGCGTACGAGGTTGAGGTGCGCCACGACGAGATCGTCGCGCAGCTGCTCTGCGGCGGCGGCGTCGTCGCCCGCTCGGGCCGTGGCCAATGCGGCGAAGGCCGCGCGGGTGCGCGCGCGATCCCAGCGCGCTTCCTCGTCGTGAGGAGTCGAATGCATCGGCCTACGAACCGATGCGCTTGGTCATCACCAGTTCGGTCCCCAATTGCGGATCGATGTTGACTTCGAGCGAATCCATCAGGGCCTGAATCAGAAAGATGCCCAGGCCCTCGCCGTCGCCCGCCGACGCGGTGCGGCCGGCCCCCGCGCCGCGCGCCCGGTAACGTTCGTCGCGCACTTCGATGCGCAGTTGCGAGGTGGTCGCTTCGCAGATGATGTCGATCGTCTCGGACCCCGGCACCTGCGTGATGCAGAGGGTACACGCCTCGGCGATCGCGAGTTTGAGATCTTCGATTTCTTCGACCGAAAACGGCTGACGGTTGGCGATGGCCGCGATGGCGAGGCGGGCGACCGCAACCCATTCGGGTTTGCTCGGGATGCGCAGCTCGACCGTGCCGAGGTGCTCCGACCCGACCTCCAGCGCGTTCACGCCAGTGCCTTTTTTGCGCCCGCCTCGTCGTCGAAAATACCGAAAATCTTGACGAGTCCGGTGATGTCGAAAATTTTCTTGATCTGCGGGTTGGTGCAGACGAGGTTCACGGTTCCGCCGTGCTCGCGCACGCGCTTGAGGCCGCCGATGAGCACGCCGAGACCGGTCGAATCGATGTAGCGCACCTTTTCCAGATTGATCACGAGATTGTAGTGGCCCTGATCGATGAGATCCGTGATCGCGTCCTTCACTTTGGGCGACGTGTAGACGTCGATCTCGCCGCCGAGTTCGACGACATACGCGTCGGCATCCGACTCGCGAACGTGCACTTTGATATCCAAGATCTCTCCTACAGTCAGGTCGGGGGGGAATCCGCGGAGGCTTGCGCGCGCGCGGCGTTTTCACGCGCCTTCGCGCGCAGCCGGTCGCGCGTGGTTTGTTCGGGGGCGGGCGCGAGCGCCATCGCGAGCGTCGCGCCGACGAGGGCTCCGGTCAGCATCCCGGCGATGAAGTCGGTTTGCTTCGGCACCGTTACGCTTCGCTCGCGGCGCCGACGATGGTCGGGGTGGCCGGCGTTCCCGGTGCGATCTTCGGCTTGCGCAGGTTGGCCGCATAGTTGCCGACGATCGTGCCGATGCCTGAGGCCGTTTTCGTGGCGGTCGCGGCAACGTTTTCGAGTTGCCCCACCGCCACGCCGAGCCGCGCGAGGGTCGAATCCGCGGTGTCGGCGATGCCGCCGACGTGCGTGAGCGTCGCCGCGATCGGCTCGGAGAGCGCGGGGATCTGCTTGTCGATTTCGTCGAGCGTCCTACCCAAACGGCCGAGCAAGCCCGCCGCCCGAAGGCACAACACGAACACTCCAAGGCCAATCAAAACGGCCATGACGGCCACGCCGATCGACCACCATTCGATCGAGGAAGTCAAGAACGTACCTCCGAGCGTTCGCGCGAGCGCGAACCTCTGACTCGTGTACCCAGATTCGCAAGGTCGTCACGCGCGGTGCGCACGACCTCAGGTACCATCCTCAGCAGGCGTTCGACGTCCTCCTCGCTCGTCAGCCTGCCGGCCGAGAAGCGGATCGTCCCCGCCAGGGTCCACGGCGGCCCGCCGAGCGCCGCGATCACGTGGCTCGGCTCGCCCGCGCCCGCGGCGCAGGCGCTCCCGGCGGAGACCGCCGCGCCCGCCAGATCGAAGCCGACCAGCAGCGCGTCCGACGCGGCGCCCTCGAAGGCGATGCTCGAGATCCCCGGGAGCCGCTCCGCCGCCGCGCCGTTGACGCGCACGCCGGGAACCGTGGCCGCGAGACCCGTTTCGAAGCGATCGCGCAGCGCCCGCAGGCGCGGGACCTCGGCGGGCAGTTCCGCGACGGCCAACTCGAAGGCGCGGACGAACCCGGCGATGCCCGCGACGTTCTCGGTACCGGCGCGCCGGCCGGCCTCTTGAGGGCCGCCCGCGACCAGCGCTTCGAGCGGCGTTCCGTCGCGCACGTAGAGCGCGCCGACCCCCGCCGGGCCGTAGCACTTGTGCGCGGAGAGCGAGAGCAGATCCACGCCGAGTTCGGCGACGTCGAGCGGGACGCGGCCCGGCGCTTGGATCGCGTCGGTATGCACGATGACGCCACGCGCGCGCGCCGCGCGCGCGAGTTCGCCGACCGGGTGCAGCGTGCCGATTTCGTTATTGGCGAGCATGACCGAGACGAGCACCGTATCGGGGCGCAGCGCGGCAACGAACGCATCGACATCGAGCCGGCCCGCCGCGTCGACGCCGAGCACGGTCGTCTCGAATCCGTCGTCGCGCAACGCCTCGACGGCCGCGAGCACCGCGCGATGTTCGGTCGCTACCGTGACGACGTGCGCGCCGCGACCCGCGCGGCGTGCGGCGCGCGCCGCCCCCGCGATCGCCAAACTGGTCGCCTCCGAACCGCCGCCCGTGAAGACGATTTCGCGCGGCCGCGCCCCGAGCGAACGCGCGAGCGTGCGGCGCGCGCCGTCGAGCGCCGCGCGCGCCGCGCGCCCCTCGGCGTGCAGCGAACTCGGGTTGTAGCCGCACGCGCCCAGGTGCGGCGCCATCGCGGCGATCGCCTCGGCGCGCACGGGCGTCGTCGCCGCGTAGTCGAAGAAGAGGCGCCCGCCGTTCACAAACGGTCCGCGTCGCTCGCGCGCCGCGCCTCGATCCACGGCCGCAGCCGCGCTTCTTCGCCTTGCGTTCCCGGCACGAAATACGCGCGGTCGCGCAAGTTCTCCGGTAAATACGGTTCGAGCCGTTCCGCCGGCGGCAGATCGCCTTCCGCGCCCGCGAACGCGTAATCGTCGTGCGCGTAGCGGTAACCTTGGCCGTACCCGAGCGTGCGCATCAAACCGGTCGGCGCGTTGCGCAGCGCGAGCGGCACGGGGTCGTTGCGCGTCGCCTCCACGTCGGCCAGCGCCGCTTTGTAGGCGCGGCCGACGCTGTTCGATTTCGGCGCCGTCGCGAGGTAGAGCGTCGCATGCGCGAGCGGGTAGAAGCCCTCGGGCATGCCGATGAAGTGCACGGCTTGCTGCGCCGCGATCGCGACCGAGAGGCCGCGCGAATCGGCCAAACCGATATCTTCCGAGGCGAGGATCACGATGCGGCGCGCGATGAAGAGCGGATCTTCGCCCGCGTCGAGCATGCGCGCGAGCCAATAGACGGCCGCGTCGGGATCGCTGCCGCGCACCGATTTGATGAACGCGCTGATGACGTCGTAGTGGTTCTCGCCTTTCTTGTCGTAGGCGACCAGCCGCCGCTGCAGTGCGTCGGCGACGAGCGCGCGGTCGATGCGGCGCGACCCGTCGGGCGCGACCGGAGCCGCGCCCGCGGCGAATTCGAGCGTGCCGAGCGCGACGCGCGCGTCGCCGTTGGCGAGGCCGACGAGCGCGGCCAGCGCTTCGTCGTCGAGCGTCACGCCGAGCGCGCCGAGGCCGCGTTCGCGGTCGGCGAGCGCGCGGCGCACCAGCGTCTCGACCTCGCCGTCGGAGAGCGCGTGCAGCACGAACACGCGCGAACGCGAGAGCAAGGCCGAATTCACTTCGAACGACGGGTTCTCGGTCGTCGCGCCGATCAGGGTGATCGTGCCGTCCTCGACGTAGGGCAGCACCGCGTCCTGCTGCGCCTTGTTGAAGCGATGGATTTCGTCGACGAAGAGCACGGTGCGCTTGCCGAGCGCGCGCGCGCGTTGCGCGTCGGCGACGACCGCGCGCAGATCGGCGACGCCGGCGCTGACCGCCGAAAGCGCCGTGAAGTTCGCGTTGGTCGCGCGCGCGATCACCTCGGCGAGCGTCGTCTTGCCGGTTCCCGGCGGACCCCAGAGGATCATCGACGGCACGGTATCGCTTTCGATGGCACGTCGCAGCACGCGCCCTTCGCCGACGATGTGCTCCTGGCCGACGTATTCGGCCAGCGTTTGCGGACGCATGCGCGCGGCCAGCGGCGCGGACGATTCGCGTTCGAACAGTCCGACGCTCTCGCCCGCCCCGCGGCCCGCGCGCGCCATTACCGCCGCTTCTTCGGCTTCGGCGGACCGGGCGGACCGGGCGTCGGCGTTTCGACGGGCGCCGTGATCGTCACGTTGCCGCTGCCTTCCAACTGTCCCGAGAGCGTGTCGTAGTCGAGCACGTCCGCATCGACGGTTTGCTCGCCGTTCTTCACGTGCACGTGTCCCTGCATGTGCAGGTGATGGTTGGCGTCGTCGAGCACGGCGTTGTCCGCGAGCGCTTCGCGGCCGCCTTCCTGCGTGAAGTGCATGTTCCCGGTCGCGACGTACATTTTGCGCGTTCCGTCGACGTCGAGTTTATCGCACGTCAGCGTAGACGGGCGCTCGGTCAAGGCCGCCGCTTTGCCCTTCTGGGCCATCGGCTCGTTTTGATGAACGACCACGTTGCCCTCGGCGTGAATCATCTTCTTGCGCGAGTTGCCGCTGGCGCGATCGGCCGTGATGTCCATGCCTTGGCGCGTCGCGGTGAAGTGGCCGGGAATCGTGAAATCGCCCGTATTAAGATTATATTGGAACTTTTGGGTCGAGATGTGGTCGAACCCGCCGACGTGACTGAGCGCGTAGCCCGGGCCCGCCTCGGGCGCCGCTGCGGCGAAGGTCGTGCCGAGCGCGCTTGCGGCCACGGCAGCGAGAGCGAAACGCAAACGCACTACGGACGGCCCGCGCGGTCGCCGGACGCGGGTTGCGAATCCAAAGGTTCGATAGGACCGAGAACCTGTTCGAGCATCGTTACGCTGATCGCTCCCTCACGTACCAGGCGCGGCATCGCGCCCGTGATATCGATAATCGTTGATTCGGCCCCGAGCGGCGTCGGTCCGTCGTCGATCCAAAGATCCGCCGGCGGCAAGCCTGCGGAGCTTCCCTCGCCCGTAAACGCGGGTAAGCCGCTCACGTTCGCGCTCGTCGCCGCAAGCGGTCCCGTGCGTTCGAGAATCGCACGGCACAAAGCGTGATCGGGCACGCGCAATCCGAGCGACGGCAGGCCCGCCGTCACGTTCGCGCCGACGAAATTCGGGCGCGCGACGATCACCGTCAGCGGACCGGGCAGGAAGGCGCGCGCCGCCGCTGCGACGAGCGCCGAGCCCGGCGCGTATTCCAACAATTCCGCGGTCGATGCGAAGTGCAACGAAAGCGGCTTGCCGCGCGGGCGATTCTTGAGCGCGTAAATGCGCTCGACGGCGTCGGGTCGCATCGGATCGCAGCCGATGCCGTAGACGGTGTCGGTCGGAAAGATCAGGACGCCGCCTTGCCGCACGACGGCCGCGGCTTCGTCGGCCACGACCGCCGGGCGATTGCCGCGTGCCTCGAGCGTCCTCACGACGGCCGATCGCTCAGATGCGGACGCGCAGCCCGGTCCCGATCGCCACGCACGATAACGGATCCTCGGCGATGATCACGGGGATGCCGGTGACCTCTCCGAGCAACGTGTCGAGCCCGCGCAAGAGCGCGCCGCCGCCCGTGAGGATGATCCCGCGATCGATGATGTCGGCGGCGAGTTCGGGCGGCGTTTTTTCGAGCACGGCCTTGACCGCTTCCACGATCGACTGCAGCGGTTCCGAAAGCGCTTCGCGTACTTCCTCGCTCGTGATCTTCACGGTTTTCGGCAAGCCGTTGATCAGATCGCGACCGCGAATTTCCATGACGAGTTCGGTATCGAGCCGGTGCGCGCTGCCGATGCGAATCTTGATCTCTTCGGAGGTGCGCTCGCCGATCATCAAGTTGTAGACGCGCCGGATGTGGCGGATGATCGCTTCGTCGAGCTTGTTGCCGGCGACGCGCAGCGACTGCGAGACGACGATGCCGCCGAGCGAGATCACGGCGACGTCCGTCGTGCCGCCGCCGATGTCGACGACCATGTTGCCGCTCGGCCCGTCGATGGGCAGGCCCGCGCCGATGGCGGCCGCCATCGGTTCCTCGATGATTTCCACGCTGCGCGCGCCCGCGAGCTTAGCGGCATCGCGCACGGCGCGTTCTTCGACGCTCGTGATTTCGGCGGGCACGCAGATCACGACCGAGGGCTTGGGCCGCATCAGCGCGTCCCACCACGAGCGGCTGCGCGTGACCTTTTTGATAAAGTAGTTCAGCATCGCTTCGGTCACTTCGAAATCGGCGATGACGCCGTCGCGCAGCGGCCGGATCGCTTGAATGTTGCTCGGCGTGCGGCCCAGCATCTGCCGCGCCTCTTCGCCGACGGCCAAAGTCTTATTCGTCCGCACGTCTTTGGCGACGACCGAGGGCTCGCGCAACACGATGCCCTTCCCCTTGACGTAGACCAGGACGTTCGCCGTCCCGAGGTCGATTCCGATGTCGATGTCAGCCTACTCCTACGAAAAAGCCCCACCTGGGGCCGACTGATTTTCGTTCGGGGTGAGGGTGGCCGCCCCTACACGAGTTTCGGGTAGGCCGTCGTCTCGTAGGTGCCGAGCGGCTCGACGAGCGGCGAGATGCCGCTGGCGCGCTGAACGTGGCCGCCCACGGCCGAGAGCATCTCCTCGAGGCGCTCGTAGCCCCGGTCGACGTATTCGAGGCCGATGATTTCGGTCTCGCCTTGGGCCGCAAGGCCGGCGACGACGAGCGCCGCGCCCGCGCGAATATCGGGCGCCTCGACGGGCGCGCCCGAAAGTGGCGTGCCGCCCTTGATGAGCGCCGTGTTGTTCTCGACGCGCACGTCGGCGCCCATGCGCGAAAGTTCGTTGACGTAGGAGAAACGTGCGTTGAAAATCGTTTCCTCGACGACGCTCGTGCCCGGCGCCGTGCAGAGAAAGCTCAGCATGGGCGGCTGCAAATCGGTCGGGAATCCCGGAAAGGGAGCGGTCAGAATCTCGGTGCCGCCGGTAATGCGATCGGCCTTGACGTGGATCCAGTCCTCGCCCGTCGCGACGCGGACGCCACACTCCGCGAGCTTGGCCAGCATCGCCTCGAGATGGCGCGGCGCGCAGCGCGTCACGCGCACGTCGCCGCGCGTGGCGCAGGCCGAAAGCAGCAGTGTGCCGGTGACGATGCGGTCGGGGATGATCTCGTACTCGACGCCGTGCAATTCGCGCACGCCCTCGACGACGATCGTGTCGCCGCCCTGCCCGCTCACGCGCGCACCCATCGCGACGAGGAAATTCGCGAGGTCCACGACTTCGGGTTCCATCGCCACGTTGCGCAGCGTCGTCGTCCCTTCGGCGAGCACCGAGGCGAGCATGGCGTTCTTGGTCGCGCCGACGCTCGGCTGGCGAAACTCGATCTCCCCGCCGACGAGCGCCTTACCCTTGACCTTCGCGATCAAGTAGCCGTGCGCGTTCGAGACCTCCGCGCCGAGCGCGCGAAACGCTTGCTCGTGCATGTCGGTCGCGCGCGTGCCGAGGATGCAGCCGCCGGGCAACGGCACTTCGGCCTGACCGAAACGTCCCAGCAGCGGTCCGACCAAGTCGAACGACGCCGCCAGTTTGCGCACGAGCGTGTACGGCGCGCGAAAGGCCGCGATGCCGGAGGGATCGATCGTGATCGTACCCTTGCCTTCGGAGCGCAGCCGCGCGCCGAGCGCTTCGAGCAGCTGCCACATCACGGCGACGTCGGTAATTTGCGGAACGCGATGCAGCGTCACGGGCGAATTCGCGAGCAGCGCCGCCGCCATGATCGGCAGCGCCGCATTCTTCGCGCCGTGTGTGTCGACGGCACCCGACAGCTGGTGGCCGCCGCGAACGCGGAGCGTGGTTTCGAGGCGGTCGAGAACGTTCATGGCTTGTACCGGAACATTCGCACTCCGCGCCGAGGCCGCCCCCCGAGGAAGCGTCACGGCGCCGCCGCCGCTAGCCGCCCGCGAGCGCGATGCGGGCGTTCGCGAAGTCGACGTTCGCTTTCTCGCGCGCGTACTCGGCCGTCTGCGGCGCGAGCGCCGCGAGCCGGGCCGTGGCCGCTTCGAGCTCCGCGCGCGCGGCGGTCACATCGATGTCGTCGCGGCGCAGCGCCGCGTCGACGAGCACGACGAGCCGATCCGGCAGCGCCTGCATGAAGCCTTCGCTCGTCGCGAACTCCAAGCGCTTCGATTCGCCGTCCTCGACGACGTTCGCGCGCAGCACGCCCGGCCGCAGCGCCGTCAAGAACGGCGCGTGCGACGGCAGAATGCCCTCTTCGCCTTCCGTGCCGACGCCGATCACGAGCTCGGCTTCGCCTTCATACGCGACGCTGACCGGCGTGATGAGGCGAAACGGGATCGTCTTGCCGGCCATCAGGCAGTCGCGCCCAACTTCTCGGCGTTGGCTTTCACTTCGTCGATGCCGCCCGCCATGTAGAACGCCTGCTCCGGCAGCGCATCGAGCTTGCCGTCGAGCAGTTCCGCGAACGACGCGATCGTCTCTTCGAGTTTCACGTACTTGCCGGGACGGCCCGTGAACTGTTCGGCGACGAAGAACGGCTGCGAGAACAAACGCTGCATGCGCCGCGCGCGGCCCACGATGACCTTATCGTCTTCCGACAGCTCCTCGACGCCGAGAATGGCGATGATGTCCTGGAGGTCTTTGTAGCGCTGCAACGTCTCCTGGACGCCGCGCGCGACGCGGTAGTGTTCGTCGCCGATGATCTGCGGATCGAGAATGCGCGACGACGACTGCAGCGGATCGACCGCCGGATAGATGCCAAGTTCCGAAATCTGCCGCGAAAGCGCCGTCGTCGCGTCGAGGTGCGCGAAGGTCGTGGCGACGGCGGGGTCCGTGTAGTCGTCGGCCGGCACGTACACCGCCTGGACCGACGTGATCGAGCCCTTTTGCGTCGAGGTGATGCGCTCTTCGAGCGAACCCATCTCGGTGAAGAGCGTCGGCTGATAGCCGACGGCCGAAGGCATGCGCCCCATGAGCGCCGAGACTTCGGAACCCGCCTGCATGTAACGGAAAATGTTGTCGATGAAGAGCAGCACGTCGGCGCCCTTCTCGTCGCGGAAGTACTCCGCCATCGTGACGCCCGTCTGCGCGATGCGGAAACGCACGCCCGGCGGCTCGTCCATCTGTCCGAAGACGAGCGTCGTCTGCGCGAGCACGCCCGACTCTTTCATTTCGAGCCACAGGTCATTGCCTTCACGCGTGCGCTCGCCGACGCCGGTGAACACCGAGAAGCCCTTGTGTACCGCCGCGATGTTGCGGATCAGTTCCTGAATGAGCACCGTCTTGCCGACGCCTGCGCCGCCGAAGAGGCCGACCTTACCGCCGCGCGTGTACGGCGCCATCAGGTCGATGACTTTGATGCCCGTCTCGAAGATTTTCGGCGTGGGATCCTGCGCCGCGAAGTTCGGCGCGTCGCGATGGATCGGCCACATCGCCGCCGCATGCACCGGCTCGTTCGAATCGATCGCCTTGCCCAGCACGTTGAAAATACGCCCGAGCGTCCCTTCACCGACCGGCACCGTGATCGGCCCGCCCGTATTCACGACGCTCTGCCCACGGACCAGACCGTCGGTCGAACCCATCGCGAGACACCGCACCTGATTGTTGCCGAGCTCGTCCTGCACTTCGAGCACGAGCTCGCGCGCCATCATCGCCGTGCCGCCGAGCTCGATGCCGTCGGTCGTCGCCATGGAAGCGTGCCCGTTCGACCCGGACCCCGCCCCGCCGATCTGCACCGTCAGCGCAAAGTTGATGGAAGGCAGCGTCTCCGCCGTAAACTCGACGTCGACGACGTTGCCGAGCACCTGAACGATCTTGCCCGTGGCGTTTCCAGTAGCCGTGGTCATAACAGTATCCGCTTCCTTTACTACCCGGCCTGCGCTTCGGCGCCGCCGACGATTTCCAACATCTCTTTCGTGATCGCCGCCTGCCGCGCCTTATTCATGGCCAGCGTCAGGTCGTCGAGCAGCTTCCCGGCGTTATCCGTCGCATTCGACATCGCAATCAACTGCGCCGAATAAAACGCCGCATCGGTCTCCAGCATCGCCGAGAAAATCGTAAACTCCAAGTACTTCGGCAAGAGCCGCGTCAACACGGCCTCCGGCGACGGCGCAAACTCCACCTCAGCCCGCGGCCCCGAGCTCGCTTCCCGCTCCGGCGCGACGATCGGCACGAGCGCCCGCACCTCCGGCCGCTGCGCCATCACGCTGATCAACTTCGAAGAAATCAACACGATCTCCGAAATCTTGCCGGACGTAAAATCGTCGCTGACCTTCGCCGCAACTTCCTTGGCGACATCGAGCTTCGAGCCCACGGACAGGGCCGCAGCAAACTCCGTCCGCCACCCCATCCGCCGGGTCGCATTGCGCGCCTTATTCCCGACCGCGTACAAAACCGCATCGCCGTTCGCCCGCACGAACCGCTCCGCCTCACGCACGACGTTCGAATTGAACGCGCCGGCCAGCCCCTTATCCGCGGTCATCAAAATAACGCCGCGCGGCGCCCCCGCGGCCCCAGCCTTCATAAACGGATGATCGACGCTGCCGACGGCCGCCATCAAATCGCGCAGCATCGCCCCAAGCGCATCCGCATACGGCCGCGCCTGCTTCTGCACCATCTCCGCCCGCCGAATCTTCGCCGCCGCCACCTGCTTCATCGCCTTCGTGATCTGCTGCGTATTCTTCAGCGACTTGATGCGATCGCGTAAATCCCTGACGCTAGGCATGGTTCACCGAAAACGAGGTTGCCGGGCGCGCGGGCACACGGCGGGGAGTACAGTTTTTCGCGGAGCGCTGGAAGCGCGGGAGCGAAAAATGGACTAGTAGGGTTTTCCCATGGATGGGAAAACCCGGGCGTCCCCGCCGTGTGCCCGCGCGCCCGGCAACCGCCGCCATCACTTCCACCATCAAAACGTCTTGTTAAACTCTTCGATCGCCGCAACGAGCGCCTTGGAATTATCGTCCGAAAGCGCATTCGTATCGCGAATCGACTTCAGCACGTCGGGATGCTTCTCGCTCAAGTTGGCGAGGAAACTGCGCGACCACTCCTGCAGCCGCGGCGTCTCGATGTTCGTGAGGAAGCCCTTCGTCGCGGCGTAGATGAGGACGACTTGTTCCGCGACGTCCTGCGGTTCGAACTGCGGCTGCTTCAAGATTTCCGTGATTTTCTCACCGCGCGTCAGCGTCGCTTGCGTGTTCTTGTCGAGGTCGCTCGAGAGCTTCGCGAAAGCCGCGAGTTCGCGGTACTGCGCGAGGTCGAGCTTGAGCTGGCCGGCGACGGATTTCATCGCCTTGGTTTGCGCCGACGAACCGACGCGCGAGACGGAGATGCCGACGTCGACCGCGGGGCGGATGCCTTGGAAGAATAGCGTCGTCGTCAGGTAGATTTGCCCGTCGGTGATCGAGATGAGATTCGTAGGAATGTAGGCCGAGACGTCGCCCGCCTGCGTTTCGATGACGGGCAACGCGGTAATGGATCCGCCGCCCTTTTCGTCGGAGAGTTTCGCCGCGCGCTCCAAGAGACGCGAGTGCAGGAAGAAGATGTCGCCCGGATACGCTTCGCGGCCCGGCGGGCGGCGCAGGAGCAGCGAGACTTCGCGGTAGGCGATCGCGTGCTTGGTGAGATCGTCGTAGATGATGAGGACGTCTTTGCCTTCGTACATCAGCTGCTCGGCCATGGCGCAGCCGGCGTAGGGCGCGATGTACTTGAGCGCGGGCGAGGCGGCGGGCGACGTCGTGACGATCGTCGTGTACTCCATCGCGCCTTCCATCTCGAGGCGCGAACGCAGCGCCGAGACGGTCGAGTCTTTCTGCCCGATCGCGACGTAGATGCAGAAGACGTTCTTGCCCTTCTGGTTGATGATCGTGTCCATCGCGATCGCCGTCTTGCCGACTTGGCGGTCGCCGATGATCAGCTCGCGTTGGCCCTTGCCGATCGGGATCAGCGCGTCGATCGCGCGGATGCCGGTCTGCAGCGGCTGCTTGACGGGCTGGCGCTCGATGACGGTGGGCGCCGTGTTCTCGATCGTGCGATACTTGGTCGCCGTGATCGTGCCCTTACCGTCGACGGCGTTCCCGAGCGGATCGACGACGCGGCCGAGCAGCGACGCGCCGACCGGAACCGAGGCGATGCGGCCCGTGCGGCGCACCTGCATGCCCTCTTTGATTTCGGCATCGGAGCCGAGGATGATGACGCCGACGTTGTCCTCTTCGAGGTTGAGCGCGATGCCCTGCAGGCCGTTCGGAAACTCGACCAGCTCCGACTGCTGCACGGCTTCGAGACCGTAGACGCGCGCGATCGAGGAGCCGACCTCGATGACCGTCCCGACTTGGTCTTCGCGAACGTCGCTCTTGAAGTTCGCGATTTGAGCCTGCAGTATTCCGGCGATTTCGTCAGCGTTAATCATGCAATGTTCCTGTGTGGCGGGTTTAAGTGCGCGCGAACAGTTCGCGCGAAAGTTCTTCGAGGCGGCCGGCAAGCGAACCGTCGATGCGGCGGTCGCCCATCGTGATGCGGATCCCGCCGAGCAGGCTCGCATCCACGCGCTGCGTCACTTCGAAGCTCGTATCGTAGCGGCGCGCGAGACGCACGACGATCGAATCGACTTCGTTCGGCGCGAGTTCGCGGGCGCTGACGATCTCGAGCGGCTCTTTGCCCGCGGACTCGAGCGCGAGCTTATCGTACTCGGCGACGATCGGCCGCAGCAGCGCTTCGCGGCGCTTGCGCACGAGCAGCAGCAGCGCGTGCAGCGCGACGTCGCCGAGTTTTCCGGCGAAGACGCCGAGCAGCAGATCGCCCTTCTTCTTGCGTTCGATGACGGGCGAAAGGTAGAAGCGGCGTACGTCGTCGCTGCCGTAGATCGCGTCGGCCGCGAGCGCCAGATCGCGACCGACGGCCGCGATCGAGCCGGCGTTGCGGGCGAGATTGAAGATCGCGGTTGCGTAGCGCCGGGCGACGGTCTGATTTTGCATCACGCGCCGCCTTTCTCGGCGACGTCGACGGCGTCGGCCACCAGGCGGCGGTCCGTCGCTTCGTCGAGGCGCGACGCGGCGTCGCGCGCGATCTGCATCGCCTTCTCCAGCAACTCGCCGCGCAGACGTTCGCGCGCTTCGGCGCGGCCGCGCTCGAGTTCGCCTTCGGCGTTGCGCACGAGGCGCTCGCCTTCGGCCTCGGCCTCCGTCAGCATCGCTTCGTGCAGGCGCGTCGCGTCCGCTTGAGCGCGCGCGCGGATGGCGCGCGCGTCCGCATCGGCCACGTCGAGTTCGCGCTGCGCGGCCTCAACCTGCGCGCGCGCCGCGTCGCGGCGGTGCTCGGCTTCGACGAGTTCCGCGTTCTTACGCGCTTGCGACGCGACGACCGCGGGTGCGATGAAACGGATCCACACGTAGATCATGACGCCGATGAAGAGCACCGAAGCCACGACCTGGCTCCAGACCGCCAGCGCCTCGTACGCGGCGTCGCTCATCCCTTGGCTCCGATCGCCCGGTCGAGCAGCGTGCGAGCCAGCGCCTGCGACAGTTCGCCTTCGCGCGAGCGGGCGCTCGCGACCTCGGCCGCCACCGCTTCGCGCGCGGTTTCCACGATCGCGTGCGCCTCGCTCGCTCGCCGCGCGACGACCGCGGCGGCTTCCGTCTCGGCACTTGCCCGCGTCTTGGCGACGAGTTCGTCCGCTTCGCGCCGCGCCGCGGCACGCCGGGCTTCCGCGTCGTTGCGGAAGCTGTGGACCTGGCGGTCGTACCGTTCGAAGTCGCTCTGCACGCCTTCGATGTACGCACGCCGCTTCTTGAGCGCTTCGCCGACGGGACGCAAGAACACCACGTTCAAAATCGCGAAGAAGATCGCGAAATTGACGAGTTGGAACCAGAACGTCCCGTCGAGCGAGAGGAACATCGGCCGTTACTTCCCGATGTGCGCGAGCAGCGCGGGCACGTTGGCGACGACCAGCAGCAAATAGAAGGCCAGACCGAGCGCGATGATCGGGAACGCTTCCAAGACGCCGACGCCCAGGAACAGGAATGTGAAGATGTTCGGGCGCGCTTCGGGTTGACGCGCGATGGCCTCGACGGCTTTCGACGCGACGATGCCGTCGCCGACCGCCGAGCCGAACGCGACGCCGAGCACGATCAGGCCGAACGCGAGGATCGTCGCCGCGGCGACTAAGCTCTCAGAAGTCACAATGGTACCTTTCTCGAGTGAGGACTAATGGTCGTCGGCCGTCGCGAGCGACAGATAGACGATGCCGAGGAGCGTGAACACGAACGCTTGGACCGTGCCCACGAAAAAGTTGAAGAAAAAGATGAAGAACGGCAGCACCGCCACGGCGATCGAGAGCGGGAACGCGCCGATCGAGACCTTGGCGTTGATGATCGAGGCGATGATGATGAAGAGCAGTTCGCCGACGAAGATGTTGAAGAACAGGCGCGCGGCGAGCGTCACCGGCCGCACGAGTTCTTCGAGAATGTTGATCGGCGCGAGCGCGAGCGGCTTGAAGAGGTGGCCGAACGCTCCGACGCCCTTCTTGCGCAGCGCCACCGTCCAGATCATGAAGAAGATGATCAGCGCGTACGGGACCGTCGTATTGAGATCGGCCGTCGGCGAACCGCCGAACGGCAGGCCCAGCGCCTTGAAGGGAAAGACGCCGAATTGGTTCAGCAAGAAAATGAAGATGAAGAGCGCGATGAAGAACGGCACGAAGGGTTCGCCGCTCTTGCCGAGCGACCCGTACACCATGTCCGCGACGTAATCGATGATGCCTTCGAAGACCGTCTGCGTCTTGCCGGCGCGCGGCGTGCGATAGCTGCGCCCGACGTACCACAGAAAGGCGAGCGCGACCGCCATCGCGAGCCACGTCGTATAGACGGTGTCGCTATGCACGGTCCCGATCACGGGCAGCGTCCACAGGCTGTGGGTGCCGATTCCCTCTTTCACGTCATCCTGTCCGAACGGCGCGCGCGACGAGTACCGTGTAGAGCGCCAGTGGAGTAAAGAACCCGACGAAGTACGCCGCCATCGACCACCACGGCCCATGCAGCCCAAACTCCACCGGTACTATACCGAAGACGCCTATCCGTAAGATACTGCTAAAGACGAACGACGAGACGCTTCGGTGGTCGACGAGCCGTTCGTTCCCGCGCATCGTGAGAAACGCGTTGGCGAGCCCGCAACCGGTGCCGAACACCAGCGCGACCCCTGCGAGCGGGGACTTCGTCGCCAAGACGAGCCCAGCCGCGACGGAGAACACGACCGACCAAACCGCCATCGGACGCTTGCGGTCGAAATAAGCACGCAAAGAGTCCTCTGACACGGCGGCTTCCGATTTTGGGACCTTCCCGCGTTGTTCCTTTTTACGCTGCTTTTAGGCCACGCCGGCCGCGAATTCGGCCGGATAGGCGCCTTCGCGGCAGCGGGCCAGGAGCCAGGCGACGATCCGCCCGGCGGCCGCGCCGTCGCCGTAGGGGTTGTGCGCCCGCGACATCCGCGCGTAGGCCACTTCGTCCTCGAGCAGCCGCCGCGTCGCCGCGACGATCGCCGCCCGGCGCGGCCCCACGAGCTCGAGGGTCCCGGCCTCGACGCCTTCGGGGCGCTCCGTTTCCTCGCGCATCACGAGCACGGGCTTGCCCAGGCACGGCGCTTCCTCTTGGATGCCGCCGCTGTCGGTGAGGACCAGTTTGGAGTGCTTGATGCCGTGGACGGTCGCGTCGTAGGGGAGCGGCTCGACGAGCTTGATGCCCGCGACCCCGTCGAGCAGTGCGTGCGCCACGGGCGCCACGCGCGGCGACGGGTGCACGGGCCAGAGGATCTGCGGCCGCTGCGGCAGGGCCGCGATCTCGGCCAAGGCCGCGCAGATTTCCGGCATGTGCTCGTGGTTTTCGCGGCGATGGGCCGTCACGAAGATCCCGGGCCGCGCCGGATCGAGGCCCGCCCACGCCGGGTCGCCCGCGATCCGTTCGCGCCCGGCCACTTCGAGGAACGCGTCGATCACCGTATTGCCGGTGACGATGATGTCCTCGGGCACGACGTTCTCACGTTCCAAATTGCGCCGCGCGCGCGGCGTCGGCGCGAAGTGGAAGCTCGCCAGGCGTCCCGTCAGCCGCCGGTTCATCTCTTCGGGAAACGGCTCCCAGATGGTCGAGGTGCGCAGCCCCGCCTCGACGTGGCCGACGGGAATCTTTGCATAGAACGCGGCCAGCGCCGCGGCCGTGCTCGTCGACGTGTCGCCGTGCACGAGCACGACGTCGGGCCGCGCCTCATCGAGCACCGGGCCCATCCCCTCGAGCACGCGGGTGGTGATCTGCGCGATCGTCTGATCGTGACGCATGACGTCGAGATCGTAATCCGGCACGATCGCGAAGAGTTCGAGCAGGTCGTCGAGCATCTGCCGGTGCTGCGCCGTCACGCACACCAGCGGCTCGATGCGCGGCCGCGCGGCGGCGAGCGCGCGCACGACCGGCGCCATCTTGATCGTATCCGGCCGCGTGCCGAACACGGTCATCACGCGGAGCGGGCGTTGCAATGCGCTCAGAGGACGCCCGCGATGTGCTGGTGGGTCGCCTCGCTGCGCGAGAGCCAATACGCGGCGGCCCCGAGCAAGAACGAAACGCCGTAGATCAGCAGCACGGCCTGCCTCACGTTGAGGCCGAAGCGAAAGACGAGCAGGTGGTGAAAGTGCCCGCGGTCGGCCTCGGTGATGGCCTTGCCCGCGCGAAAGCGGCGGAAGATCGCGGCGGCCGTATCGAGCACGGGCAGCGCCAGCGCCAGCAGCGGCACGAGCAACGTGACCGTGACCGCCGTCTTCGCGGTGATCAGCAGCGAGACGGTCGCAAACACGTAGCCGATGAAGAGCGAGCCGGTATCGCCGAGGAAAATGCGTGCCGGGTTGAAGTTGTACGGCAAGAAACCGAGCGCGCCGCCGACGAGCGCGCAGAGCACGAGCGCCGCGCCGACGTGGCCGTGCGCCGAGGCGATGGCGAAGAGAAAGAGTCCCGAAATCGCGGTGACGCCCGCGAGCAATCCGTCGAGCCCGTCGAGGAAGTTGATCGCGTTCATCATGCCGAGGTACCAGACGAGCGTGAGCGGATAGTCCACGTAGGGCGGCAAGTTCACGTAGCGTTCGGTGCCGGGCAATTCGAAGCCCGGAATGTGAAAGCCGTACACCATCGACACCACGGCCACCACGATCTGCGCCAGAAATTTATTGCGCGGCCGCATGCCCATCACGTCGTCCCACACGCCGACGAGCATGATCAGCGTGCCGCCGAAGAGCAGGCCGAAGAAATCCTGGGTGTCGTTGGCGCGGTGGAAGAGCGTCGTCTTGAGGGCGAAGCCGATCGTCACGAAGAGCGCGGCCGCGAGGCCGAGGTACACCGCGATGCCGCCGATGCGCGGCTTCGGCTCGGCGTGCATGCGCCGTTCGCCGACTTCGTCGAGCACCCCGATCTTCAGCGCCAGGCGCAACACCTGCGGCGTCGCGAGCAAGGCCGTCACGAACGCGGTGACGAGCGCCACGTAGTAGAGCGATTGCAGCGACGGATGCATCGGCGTCAGACGCTCGCGGCGCCGGCGCGCTCGAGCGAGGCGAACGGGACGAGCGCGACCCCGGCTTCGGCGAGCAGCGCCGCCGCGAACGGATCGTCGTACGCGTCCTGGTAGACGATGCGCGCGATGCCCGCGCTGATCAGCAATTTCGCACAGTGGACGCAGGGCTGGTGCGTGCAGTACGCCGTCGCGCCCGAAAGCTTCACGCCGTGCAGCGCGCCCTGCACGACGGCGTTGGCTTCGGCGTGCGTCGAGCGCACGCAGTGGCCGCCGACGAGTTCGCAGCCGACTTCGGTGCAGTGCGCCACGTGCCGCGGCGCGCCGTTGTAGCCGGTCGTCAAGATGCGCTGTTCGCGCACGAGCACGGCCCCGACGCTCGCGCGCGGGCAGGTCGCGCGCGTCGCGACGGTGCGTGCCACTTCCATGAAATATTCGTCCCAGCCCGGGCGCATTTATACGGTTTTAGGCGAGGGCCGCCGCTCTCCCCGCATCGCGGGCACCGACGTCGCGCTTGCGAACATGCGGTCCCCCGCGTCGCCGAGGCCCGGCACGATGTAGCCGTGGTCGTTCAATCCCCGATCGATGCCGCAGGTCACCACGCGCACCGCCGGGTGCCGTTCGGCCAGGTGCGCGATGCCTTCGGGCGCGGCGATCACGCACGCGAACGTCACATCGCGCGCGCCGCGGCTGGCCAGCACGTCGAGCGCCGCGGCCCCCGAGTGACCGGTCGCGAGCATCGGATCGAGCACGAAAACGGCCGCGTCGCTCAGGTCGTCGGGAAGGTTCGCGTAGTACGGGACGGCGGCGAGCGTCCCCGGATCGCGAAAAAATCCGAGGTGGGCGACGGCCGCGTCCTCGACGACGCGCAGAAACCCGGGCACCAGGCCGAGCCCGGCGCGCAGGATCGGCGCGAACACCGTCCGCCCCGCGAGCCGGACGCCGCTTGCCTCGCCGACGGGCGTCCGAACGCGGACCTCCCGCGTCGCCAGGTGCCGCGTGGCCTCGTAGGCGAGCAGCGTGCCGAGGTCTTCGAGCAGCCGCCGGAAGAGCGGCTCGCCGGTCGCGGCGTCGCGCAAGCGGGTCAGGCGATCGGCGACGGCGGGATGATCGACGACGCGGACGAGTTCCATCGGCGAGAGCCGTTCTTCGAAACATCCGCTCCGCCCCGGCGTATCGAGGGGCGACCCCCGTAAGGAGACTTCATGTGAGAGTTCATCTTTTTTCCGCGTTCGCATTGGGCGCGGGCCTTTTGTCGGCAGCCGGCACGAGCCCGGCGCAGGCACGCGTCGCGATCGACGCCGTCCCCGGCAGTCTTCCTAAAACGATCGCGCCGGTGTCCTACGACATCGACGTCGCGCCCGACCTCAACGCGATGAAGATTCGCGGCCGCGAGACGGTGCGGATCGACGTCCTCAAACCGACGGCGCGCGTCGTGCTCAACGCGCTCCAGACGACCGTCTCGAGCGCGACCGTCGACGGCGTGGCGGCGACCTCCGTCAAGACCGGACCGCAAACGCTGACGATGACCTTCCCGCACACGCTCGCGCTCGGCCGGCACGTCCTCGCGATCGCTTACACGGCTACCGTGCAGACGAGCGCGCAAGGCCTGTTCCTCCAGAAATTCGTGGACCAGAAGACGGGGCAGCCGTCGCAGATGATCGCCACCCAAATGGAGTCCACCGACGCGCGGCGCCTCTTCCCGTGCTGGGACGAGCCCGTTTTCCGCGCGACGTTCCACTTGACGGCGACGCTGCCGCGCGACTGGACGGCCGTCTCGAACATGCCGGTCGAAAAGATCGTCGACGCGACCGACGACACGCGCCGCGTGACCTTCGAGCCCACGCCCGCCATGCCGACGTACCTCGTCGTGCTCTGCGCGGGGAAGTTCGACGCCCTCGGCGGAGCCGCCGGCGCGACGAAGGTCGGCGTGTACGGCCCCGAAGGCACGGGCGCGCAACTCACCTACGCGCGCGACTCGCTCGAGCGCCTCGTGCCGTATTTCGAAACGTATTACGGCGTCAAGTATCCGCTGCCGAAGATCGACCTGATCTCGGTGCCGGAATTCTTCGGCGGCGCGATGGAGAACTGGGGCGGCATGGCGTTCACGGAAAGTACGGTGGTGTACGATCCGAAACTGCAGACGCCGAGCGACCAGCGCCGCATCTTCGACATCATCGCGCACGAAACGTCGCACCAATGGAACGGCGACGAAGTGACGATGGGCTGGTGGGATAGCCTCTGGCTCAACGAAGGCTTCGCGACCTGGATGGAAGCGAAGTCGACCGCGGAGCTGAACCCGACGTGGAACTGGTGGCTCGGCTTCGACCGCCGCACCAACGGCTCGCTCGTGGCCGACGCCAAGGAAACGACCACGAAAGTGCAAGTGCCGGTCCACAACGAGACCGAAGCCAATACGGTATTCGACCCCGAAATCGCCTATCAAAAGGCGGGCGCCTTCCTGCGGATGATGGAGGCGTACATCGGACCCGAGACGTTCCGTAAGGGTCTGCACGAGTATTTCACGGCGAACGCCTTCAGCAGCAGCGTGCCGAGCGATCTCTGGAAAGCGCTCTCGCACGCGTCGCATCAGGACGTCGGCGCGATCGCCGACTCGTGGATCAACCAGCCCGGTTTCCCGCTCGTCACGGTCACGGCGACCTGCGACGGCGGCCAGCGCAGCCTCGCGCTGACGCAAGCGCGCTACACGTCGGGCTGGGATTACCAGGGCTCGACCGTGTGGTCGATTCCGCTCAACATCGAGACGGGCGACGGCAAAACGGCGTCGGTCCTGTTCGACAAGAGCACGGCCACGGTGCCCGGCGGCTCGTGCGACGCGCCGCTGATCGTCAACGGCGACGACCTCGGTTACTACCGCGTCGCCTACGATCCCGCGCAGCGCGCGCTGCAGCAGCAGCACTTCAAGGAGCTCTCGGTCGCCGATCGGCTCTCGCTGCTCGGCGATTCGTGGCAGTTCGCGCTCGACGGCAAATCGCAACTGGCGGACTACCTCGCCTACGTCAAAGCCGACGCGGGCGACGCCGACACGCACGTCGCCTCAGCCATACTCGACAACTTCGCGCAGATGGCGAACTACGAGTACGGCAATAAGAACGAAGCCGCGTTCAAGGCGGCCGTGATCAAACTCTCGCTCAAGCCGCTGCTCGCCGCGCTCGGCGGATGGGACGGCCCGACCGTCGACGTCGAGACGACCGACTTGCGCATGCGCGCGATTCGCGAGCTCGCCGCCGCGGGCGACGCGGATACGATCGCCGAGGCGCGCAAGCGGTACGCCGCGTTTCGCACCGATCCGGGAACCCTGGTCCCGCCGCTCAAGGACGTCGTGATCGGCATCGTCGGCCGCTACGCCGACGCCAAGACCTACGCCGACCTCATGCAGTTGGGCCAAAGCTCGAAGAACCCGACCGAGATGCAGACGTACTTCCAGGCGGCGTTCAGCGCGAAAGACCAGACGCTGGCGCAACAGAGCCTGCAAGCCTCGCTGCATCTGCCGCCGCAGTTCTCCTCGTTCGCGCCGATCATCGTCGCGATCGTGGGTCAGGATCATCCGGAGATGGCGTGGGCCTTCATGAAGGCCAACAACGACAAAATCTTCGGGAGCCTGAGCGAGTTCTTGCGGATTCCCTACGTCACGGGCGTCGCCGGCAGCTTCTGGCGCGGCGTCGCGCCCGACGACATCGAGGCCTACATGAAGGCCAACGTGCCGGCCGACGCGGCCGCGCAAGTCGCTAAGACCATGGAAGACGTCCACCTCTCGGTCGCCGAGCGCACGCGCCTGGTGCCGCAGATCGACGCCTACGTGGCGAGTTCGAGTACGACCTCGCAGGCCAAGTAGCGCGAAGCGCCGGGCTTACGGCACCTCGAAGCGTGCCGTAAGCTCGGCCACCCGCCCCGCGAGGCGCGCCATCCGCTCGCGCGGCCCGACGTCGTCGAGCGCTTCGCCGATGATCTTGCCGATCTCGCGCGCTTCGGCCACGCCCATGCCGCGCGTCGTGATCGCGGGCGAACCGATGCGAATGCCGCTGGTCACGGCCGGCTTCTGCGGATCGAACGGAATGCCGTTCTTGTTGACCGTGATCTTGATCTCGTCGAGATATCCCTCGACCGCTTTTCCGGTCAGGCCCTTCGGTCCGAGATCGACCAGCAATAGGTGCGTATCGGTGCCGCCGGCCACGAGCCGCGCGCCCGCGCGCTGCAGTTCTTCGCCCATCGCGCGCGCGTTTTCGATCACGCGCTCCTGATAGCGCGCGAACTCCGGCCGCAACGCTTCGCCGAAGGCGACGGCCTTCGCCGCGATCGTGTGCATCATCGGGCCGCCCTGAATGCCGGGGAAGACGCTCTTATCGATCGCGGCGCCGTGCGCGGCTTTCGAGAGGATCAAACCGCCGCGCGGCCCGCGCAGCGTCTTGTGCGTCGTGGTCGTCACGAAATCCGCGAGCGGCACGGGCGAGGGGTGCGCGCCCGTCGCGACCAGCCCCGCGATGTGCGCCATGTCGACGAGAAAGTACGCGCCGATCTCGCGCGCGATCTCGGCGAACGGCGCGTAATCCATCGTGCGCGGATACGCGCTCGCACCCGCCACGATCAGCTTCGGCTTGTGCTCGCGCGCCAGCGCGAACACTTCGTCGTAGTCGATCAATTCGGTGTCTTTGCGCACGCCGTAGGCGATCGCGTGATAGAGTTTGCCGCTGAAGCTGACCTTCGTGCCGTGCGTCAGGTGGCCGCCGTGATCGATCTTCATGCCGAGGATCGTATCGCCGGGCGCGAGCATCGCCATGAAGACGGCCATGTTGGCCTGCGCGCCCGCGTGCGGCTGCACGTTCGCGTGCTCCGCGCCGAAGATCGCCTTGGCCCGCTCGATGGCGAGCCGCTCGGCGACGTCGACGTACTCGCAGCCGCCGTAGTAGCGCTTGCCGGGATACCCTTCGGCGTACTTGTTGGTCATCACGGACGCCGACGCTTCGCGCACCGCGCGGCTCGCGTAGTTCTCCGACGCGATCAATTCGAGATTCTCGCGCTGGCGGAGTTCCTCGGCGGCGATCGCCGCGTACAGTTCCGGGTCGCTCGCGGGCAGGGTCGTGCGTTCCAAGACGTCCATCGTGGCCGGGAATACGACGCGGCCCGGCCGCGCACCGTTACGAGCGGCCGGGAAGCGCCGCGACGGAGCCCGAAAGCGACGCGCGATGAAATTCGCGTCGTCGAGCGCGACGTTCGCGGACGCGTTCGCGCGCGGCGAGCTCACGCAGCTGGAGTGGCTCGATCTCTGCGCCAACGAGCTCGAACTCGACGGCGTGGCGTTCCAGGCCGCGCATTTCCCGCGCCGCGACGGCGAGTATCTCGCGCAGATGAAAAAGGCGGCGGCCGATCTGGGCCTAACGGTGGCGGCGCTCATCGCCGACGGCGAGCTCGCCGAGTGCGAACCCTGGCTCGAAGCCGCGAACGCCCTCGGCGCGCCGCTGCTCGGCGTGCGGGCGCCGGCAAGCGGAGACGATCCCGCGGCGTGGGGCCGCTTCGCGGACGCCCTCAAGGGCCTCGCCGGCGCCGCCAAGCGGGTCAACGTCACGCTGGCGCTGCGGCCGCTCCCGCAGACCCTCTGCGCGGACTCCGCCGACCTCGCCCGCGCGGCCAAGGACGTCGACAGCGCCTGGCTGCGCTACGCCCCGGACCCGAGCGCGCTCGCACCGGACGAACGGGAACGCGTCCTCGCGCGCAGCGCGTGCGCGCTGCATCTCATGCGGGACGTCGAGCGCTTCGCCGAGGCGGACGACGCAGAGGCGGCCGCGCTCCTCGATGGGCTGGCCCGCTTTCGCGGCTTCGTGGTGCTCGACGCCGACCCGCGGCCCGGCTGGCCGCGCGACGCGTACCATCGCGCCGTCGAACGTTTCGCCGCGCTGCGCGCGCAACGCCTGACGGCGCGGCCGGCGGCACCCGCCTAAAAAAGGGGACAACAACCACACTGCCGTCTGCATGCCCGGGTAGAGACCTGCTGTTGCAGGTGGGTGCGGCCCGGGCGCCAGGTAACCACCGGTGTCTCCCGGTCCGCTACTGTCGTATCCGGAGCTGATGCTCCCTTGGTCTTTACGTTGGTCCTACACCTAGACAAGTACGCGCGCGAGCGCAGTCACCGTCCTGACGCATTATCCCACTTGCGTCAAGCGTTGTCACGTGACCGAGTCTAAATTTTGTTGTCGTTCTTTAAGAGATCCTCAAGGATCGCGTCGTCCGCGCTCGCTTGGTCCATCATTTTTTTCGCCAGATCCTTGACTTTCTGATTCTTACCGCAGGCCATTTCCATCTTGGCCGCGTGCATCGCCATGGTGTTGTGCATCATCATCATGTGCGCGAAGTCCGCATCGAGGTTGCCGGTGGGCTTCATCATTGGATGCATGTCGCCGCCGTGCATCGAGTCGTCGTCCATGCCCTCTTTCATCATCGCGCCGTGCATGGCCATCGGCATCATCATCGCATCGGCTTTGGAGCAGTCGACCGGGGCGCCCGACATCGAGTCGGCGGCGAAGGCCGGCGCGACCGCACCCGACCCCAGGGCGAGCCCGGCTGCGAGCGTCAGGGTAAGGCGGAGGTGGGAACGGTTCACGGACGTCTCCTTTACGAGCGTGCTTGAGTACCCGCAGTTTACTCGCATCCGCGAACGCCGCCTGTCGGATGCCTTACGTTTTCGAGGCCTGCTTCCCGAGGACGGGCGCGAACGCGGCCAGCGCCCGGACGCGCGCCGCGGCGTGGTCGACGATGGGCGCGGGGTAGTCGCGGCCGAGCCGGAACTCCAGCGCCTCGGCTTCGAGCGGCGCCAGCGTCCAGGGCGCGTGAACGGCCTTGGCCGGCAGCCGCGCGAGCGCGGGCAGCATGCGTTTGATGAAGGCGCCGTCGGGATCGAATTTCTCGCTCTGCAATACCGGATTGAAGACGCGGAAGTACGGCGCCGCGTCGGTCCCGGTCGAGGCCGACCACTGCCAGCCGCCGTTGTTGGCCGCGGCGTCGTGGTCGGCCAGCCGCCGCGCGAAGTACGCTTCGCCGCGACGATAGTCGATGAGTAAATCTTTGGTCAGGAACGAGGCGACGATCATGCGCAGGCGGTTGTGCATCCAGCCGGTGACGTTCAGTTGCGTCATCGCGGCGTCGACGATCGGGTAGCCCGTCCGGCCTTCGCACCAGGCGCGAAAGCCTTCGTCGTCGTCGCGCCAGCGCAAGCGCTTCGCTTCGGCCACGAACGGCTCGCGCGCGACGTGGGGAAAGTTGGCGAAGATCTGCTGGTAGAAATCGCGCCAGATCAGTTCCGCGAGCCACGTCTCGAAGCCGGTCGCGCGCGTGCCGCGCGCCCCGCGCCGCGCCTCGAGCACCGCCGCGACGCACGTGCGCACGCCGATCGTTCCGGCGCGCAAGTGCGGTGAGAGATGCGAAGTGCCTTCGAGCGCGGGCAGGTTGCGCGCGGTCGCGTACGCGCCGCCGCGTTCGGCCAAAAACGTGGCGAGCAGCTCGTTCGCGCGCCGCTCGCCGCCGCGCGGATACGCCTCGGAACGCGCGTGGCCGTACGCTTCGGGCTCCGGCACGTCGCGCGTCGTACCGATCGCGTCGCGCGGCGCGAGTTTGCGTTCCACGGCCGCGAAGGAAGCCGCGGGCAAGCGCGGATCGTTCTCCAGGCGTTCGAGCCAGCGCCGCTTGTACGGCGTGAACACGGTGTACGGCGCGCCGTCGGCCTTGCGAATCTCCTCGGCACCGTAGTAGACGTGGTCGAGCGACGCTTCGACGCCGAGTCCGCGCGCGCGCAAGCCTTCGCTCACGCGGGCGTCGCGTTCGAGCGCCGCTGGTTCGTAATCGCGGTTGAAATAGAGCGCGGTTGCGTTCGTTCGCTCGGCGAGCGCCGCAAGTTCCGTGAGGAAGTCGCCTTCGAGCAGCGCGAGATCGCTGCCGCGCGCGCGTAAGTTCGCGCGCAACTCGGCCAGCGCGTCGAAGAAGAACGCGACGAGTGGCGCGCCGATCTCGCCGCCGCGCAGCAGCGGCGGATCGAGCACGAAGGCGCACACGACGCGTTCGCTCGCCGCCGCCGCGCGCGCGAGCGCGACGTGATCGGCGAGCCGCAGGTCGCGGCGGAACCAGACGAGCGAGGTTCGGTGAGAGGCGGGCATCGCGCGCAACTGCGCGTTTGCGGCGCCCGATTCCCGGCGGGGAGCGCTTCGCCGACCGCGGAAGTCCGCTCGCGTGCAGGCCGACCTCTCGGAACTCGCCTTACCGCTCGAGCACGCGTTCACGATCGCGCGCGGCACCGAAACCGTCGCGCACACGGCGCTCTTGCGCATCGCCTGGCGCGGGCTCGAAGGCTTGGGCGAAACCGCGCCGTCCGCGCGCTACGGCGAATCGATCGCCTCGGTGCGGGCGCATTTCGCCGCGCATCCGCCCGCCGGCGACGACCCCTACGCGCTCGAACGGCTGCTCGCCGGCGTCCCGCCCGCGGCGCGCTGCGCGCTCGATATCGCGCTGCACGATCTGATCGGCAAAGATCTCGGCCGGCCGCTCTGGCAACTCTTCGGGCTCGATCCCGCCGGCACGCCCGTCACCTCGTTCACCGTCGGCATCGACGAGCCCGAACGCATGCTGGCGAAACTCGACGCGATCGCCGCGCACCCGATCGTGAAGGTGAAGCTCGGCTTTCCGGGCGACGTCGAGGTGCTCGAAGCGATGCGCGCGCGCTACGCGGGCACGCTGCGCGTCGACGCCAACGAAGCGTGGACGCCCGAGGAAGCGGTCGCGAAGCTCGCGGCGCTGGCGCGGTGCGACGTCGAGTTCTGCGAACAGCCGATCCCGGCGGGCACGCCGGAAAAGCTCCGCTGGATTCGCGAGCGCTCGCGCGTGCCGCTGGTGACGGACGAAGATTCGAAGGACGCGCGCGATCTGCCGGCGCTGGCGGGCTGCGTCGACGGCGTCAACATCAAACTCGTGAAGTGCGGCGGCCTGCGCGCCGCGCTCGCGGCGATCGCGACCGCGCGCGCGCTCGGCCTCAAAGTGATGCTCGGCTGCATGGTCGAGTCCGCGATCTTGACGACGGCCGCCGCGCACCTCTCGCCGCTGGTCGATTGGGCCGATCTCGACGGACCGTTCCTGACGGCGCGCGACCCGTTCGCGGGCGTGACGTACGAGCGCGGCAAGCTCGTGCTGCCGCTGCTGCCCGGCCTCGGCGTGATCGAGCGCGAAAGCGCGCTCGCCTTCGCGCCCGCGTGAGCGAGGCCCGGCGCCGCTACGCAATTCTCGCACCCGGCACGTTCGCCGCGCGCTCCGCGAAAACGGCGCACGGCGTCATCGCGTACGGCTCGGACGAAACGGTCGCGGTGATCGATCCGGCGTTCGCCGGGCGGCGCGTGCGCGACGCCGTGCCCTACCTGCGCAGCGACGCGCCGATCGTCGCGAGCGTCGACGAAGCGCTCGCGTTCGCGCCGACGGCGCTGCTCGTCGGCGTCGCGCCCGCGGGCGGCGCGCTGCCGCCCGACTGGCGCGCGTCGATTCTGCGCGCGATCGACGCGGGGCTCGAGATCGTGAGCGGACTGCACCAGTTTCTCGGCGACGACGCCCAGTTCGCCGCCGCCGCCGCGCGGCGCGGCGTCCGGTTGTGGGACGTGCGCACGCCGCCGCCGCCGCGCTTGTTCGAAGGCAGCGCGTACGGCGTGGCGGCGCGCGTGATCCTGACCGTCGGCACCGATTGCGCGGTCGGCAAGATGACCGCGTCGCTCGAACTCAGCCGCGCCGCGCGCGAAGCGGGCGTCGCCGCGGCATTCGTCGCCACGGGGCAAACCGGGATCGCGATCGCCGGTCGCGGCGCGCCGATCGATCGCGTCATCGCCGACTTCGCGAGCGGCGCGGTCGAAGAACTGGTCGTTACGCACGCGCCCGGTAACGATTTGCTGTTCGTCGAGGGACAAGGCGGGATCAACAACGCGGCGTTCGCGCCCGTCACGCTCGCGCTGCTCTACGGCGCCGCGCCCGACGCGCTCGTGCTCGTGCACTTGGCGAAACGCACGCACGTCGAGGATCTCGGCACGCCGCTGCTTTCGCTCTCGCGCGCGATCGCCGTCTACGAAGCGCTTTGCGCGACGGTCAAGCCGGCGCGCGTCGTCGCCGTCGCGCTGAACACGGCCGGCCTCGACGACGCCGCGGCCGCCCGCGCGCTCGACGATGCGCGCGCGGAAACCCGGTTGCCGTGCGACGACGTCGTGCGCAACGGTCCGCACGCACTCTTCGGCGCGCTCGCCCCGAACGTCGCAACGAAGACGAGACCGCTGCGGTGAGGGCGCTCGCCTGCGTCGTGCTGGCCGCGTTCGCAGCGTCGCTCGTCGCCTGCACGCGCGTCGCCGCGCCGGGCGCCGGCGGCCGTCACCCGTGGACGGAGGCCGGGCGGCTGCGCATCGGCAGCGCCGACGAGCCCGACGGCCTCAACCCGATGTTCGCCCACAGCGACGCGACCGACCAAGTGGACGCGTTCCTCTTCGCGCCGCTCTTCCGCTACGACCAACGCGGCGAATTCGTCCCCGAGCTCGCGACCGTGGTACCGACGTATGCGAACGGCGGGATCTCGCGCGACTCGAAGACGATCGTCCTGCACCTGCGGCGCGGGGTGGTCTGGTCGGACGGCGCGCCGCTGACCGCGCGCGACCTGCGCTTCACCTGGCGCGCCGTGATGAACCCGCGCAATAACACGAAGGCGCTCTTCGGCTGGGACGACATCGCGGCGATCGACCTCCCCGACGACTACACGGCGGTCGTGCGTCTCAAGAAGCCCAACGCCGACGTGCTCGGCATCTTCGGCGGGGGCGGCGGCAGCGCGTATCCGCCGCTGCCCGAACACGCGCTCGGCTCGCTTGCGGACCTCAACCACGCCGCCTTCAACACGCATCCGCTTTCGAGCGGGCCGTTCGTGCTCGCCGCGTGGAATCACGGCTCGTCGCTCGAGTTCGCGCCGAATCCGCGCTACTGGCGCGGCGCGCCCAAATTGCAAGCGATCTCCTGGCGCATCGTGCCCAACCCCGAAACGCTGCTCTCCGAACTCGCGACGCACGAGATCGATCTCGTGCCGAGCGTCGACGACAACGCGGTCGAGCGCGCCTCGCGCATCGCGGGCGTGCGCCTCGTCAAGCATCCCTCCGCGAATTGGCGGCGGCTGATCTTCAACTGCGCGCGGCCCGAACTCGCGGACGTGCGCGTGCGGCTCGCGCTCGCCGAGGCGATCGACTGGGACCGCATCGCGGCGAAAGTCTACCACGGCCTCAACGTGCGCGCGACGAGCGACATTCCGCCCGACTCCTGGGCCGCGCCGCACATCCCGTTCTACCGCCACGACCCGCGCGACGCGACCGCGCTGCTCGCCGCCGCCGGCTGGCGACCGGGGGCGGGCGGCATCCGCGCGCGCGACGGCCGGCCGCTGCACCTCGTCGTTTCCGCGACGAACAAACCGGGCAACGAACAGGCGGAGGTGCAGATGCAGCAGGACGCACGCGCCGCGGGCGTCGAGCTCGAGATCAAGAACTATCCGGCGAGCGTGCTCTTCGCGCAGAACGGCCCGCTCTACGGCGGCCGCTACGATCTCGAGTGGTCGATCGACACCAACGGCCCCGATCCCGACAACCAGGGGAACTGGAGCGGCGACTTTCTGCCGCCCAAGGGCGCCAACACGACGTTCTTGCGCGACCCGGAGATCACGGCGCTCTCCGACGAAGCGATCCGCACGTTCGACCGAGCGAAACGCAAAACACTCTACCAGCGCGAAGAAGAGCGCATCCACGCGCTCGTGCCCACCGTGTTCTTCTACTGGGCGACGACGATCGCCGCGATGAACGACGACTTGCGCGGCTACCGCCCCGCGGAATACATCACCGACAACTGGAACTCGTGGCAATGGTCGATTTGAGCGCGAACGCGCGATGCTGACGCTCGTCCGTCCCGAACCCGGCGACGAGCTGCTCGTGAGGTTCGGGCCGACGCGCGAGGCGATCGTCTCGTGGAACGCGCGCGTGCCCGACGGCATGCTCGAACTGCGGGCGAACGCGCACGATGGCCGCACCTCCGCCTGGCTGCCGTACGTCGTTTTCTCGAAAGACGCGCGCAAGTCGCTCGACGGCCGCGATACGTTCGTGCGCATCGAGACCGACGTGGTCCGCTCCGACGTCGACATCGTCGAGCTCGGCATCCGCTCGCGCGGCGAACTGGACGCCGTCTTCGTCAGCACGCCCGATTACGGCGCGCCCTCGCCGATCGTCGCGCTGCCGGCGCTCGAACTCGCGGTACCGGCGCTCTCGCAATACGTCGCGCAGCACGCAGACGAGCGCGGCTGGTGCGCGCCCGCGTCGCTCGCGATGCTGCTCGCCTATCGCGGCTACCCGCTCGACGTCGCAACGGTGGCGCGCGAAGTGTACGACACGCGCTACGGCGGCACCGGAAACTGGACGCTCAATACGGCCTTTGCGGGAACGCTCGGCTTCCGAGCCGCCGTCGTGCACTTGCGCGATCTCGGCCACGCGCATGCGTTTCTTGCCGACGACGTCCCGCTCGCGCTGTCGATCGCCTGGCACGCGGACGCGTTGCCGGACGCGCCGCTGCCGGCCTCGGACGGCCACCTCGTCGTGCTGCGCGGCATCGACGAGAACGGCGACGCCCTCGTCAACGATCCGGCGCGCGACGAGGTCGCGGTCCGCTATCCGCGCGAGGCGTTCGAACGGGCCTGGCTCGGCCACGGCGGCGTCGCGTTCGCCGTCGTGCCCGCGCCTCTCTCCGAAGCGCTGACGCGCCTCGCGAACGCCTGACGTGCGCGCCGCGCAACCGGCCGAGCGCGTGCGCGCGGACGCCTCGCGCGACGCACCGCTGCACGTGGTGCTCGTCGAACCGCAGATTCCGCCCAACACCGGCAACGTCGCGCGCCTCTGCGCCGCGACGGGCTGCGCGCTGCACCTCGTCGAGCCGCTCGGCTTCTCGATCGACGATCGCGAGCTCAAACGGGCGGGGCTCGACTATTGGGAAGCAGTCGACGTAACCGTCCACGCTTCGCTCGATGCGTTCGTCGCCGCCTTCGCGGGGCCGATGTGGCTGCTCTCGACGCGCGCCGCGCAACCGTACACCGAGGCGGCGTTCGCCCGCGGCGACGCGCTCGTGTTCGGCAAGGAGACCGCCGGCTTGCCGCAAGCGTTCCTCGACGCGCATCCCGGCCGCGGGCTCCGTTTGCCGATGCGCGAAGGCGCCGTGCGCAGCCTCAACCTGTCGACCGCGGTGGGCGTCGTCACATACGCGGCGTTCGCGCGTCTCGGCTTTCCGGGACTGCGCTGATGGAGGCGATCGAGGCGCGCGTCGTCGCGTGCGAACGCTGTCCGGAACTGCGGGCGTACTGCGCGCGCGTCGCTGCGGAGAAAAAGCGCGCGCATCGCGACGACGAGTACTGGGGCCGCCCCGTCCCCGCGTTCGGCGACCCGCAGGCGCGCGTCGCGCTCGTGGGTCTCGCGCCCGGCGCGCACGGTTCGAACCGCACCGGGCGCATGTTCACGGGCGACGCCTCCGGCGTGTGGCTCTACCGCGCGCTCTACCGCGCCGGCTTCGCGAACCAGGCCGAACAACGCGACCGCGACGACGGCATGGTCTTGCGCGATGCGCTGATTACCGCCGCGTTACGGTGCGCGCCGCCGGGCAACAAACCGACGCCTCCGCAGTTGCAGCGCTGCTTTCCATATCTCGTCGAGGAACTCGAAGCGCTCGGGAACCTTCGCGTCGTCGTGGGCCTCGGTGCGATCGGCACGCGCGCGGCCGCGGCGGGGCTCGTCGCCGCGGGGTATCGCTTTGCGGCGAAGCCCGTCTTCGGTCACGGCGCGGAAGCTACGACGACGCACGACACTCGCGCGACCGTCGTGCTGCTCGCTTCGTATCATCCGAGCCGCCAAAACACCAACACGGGCGTGCTGACGGAACCGATGCTCGACGCGATCTTCGCGCGTGCGCGGACGCTCGCCGGGGCGTCTCGAAACGAGCCGCGCGCTAGCGCCAGCGCCACGCCCAGACGTTCCAGAAATCGGAGTTGACGGGCTCCGGCCGGAAGCCGTCGAGCGCGCCGGTGTAGACGTAGCGCTGGTCGATCCACAAGAGCGGGTAAGCCGGCGCGAGTTCGCGCACGCGGCGGGCGATTGCGGCGTAGAGCCGGCGGCGCACGGTCGCGTCGGCATTCACGCGTGCCGCGGCGGTCCAGCGATCGACGTCGCGATCGGAGAAGCGGTAATAGTTGCGCCCGCCCGGCGGAATGGCGGCCGTCGAGAGCGTGTCGGCGCGGTCGGGCGAGGTCGCGTATCCGTCCGTGTACAGGGCCGCTTGAAAATTTCCGCTCTGCATCACGCCGGTTCCCGGCGCGTACATCATATTGACTTGAATGGGCCGCAGCGCCACGTCGGCGCCGAGCGCGCGCCAAGTCGACTGCACCTGCACCGCCGTCTTGAGGAGCGCCTCGTAACCGCTCGCAACCGTCAGCGAAAACGCGAGCGGCCTGCCGTCCTTGCGGCGCACGCCGCCCGCGCCCGGTTGCCAGCCGGCCGCGTCGAGCAGCGCGCCCGCCGCGCGCAGGTCGCCGCTTTCGCGCACCTCGGGCGCGGCCACGTGAAAGGCCGATTGCGGCGGCACGAGATCGTCGGCCGCGACCGCAAAGCCGCGGTAGACCGTCGTGACGATGCGCCGGCGGTCGACGGCGGCGAGCAGCGCGCGGCGCACGCGCGCGTCGTCGAAGGGCGGCACGCGTCCCTCGAAGCCGATCTCGACGGCGGTATACGTCGGCACGGCCCGCACGCGCAGCGCGGGCGTATCGTGCAACGACGCCGCGAACTCGGTCGTAATTTGCGGCGAGAAATCCAACTCGCCCGATTTGACGCGCAGGTTGAGCGTGTTCGCGTCGGGCACGAAGACGACGTCGATGCGGTCGATCGCGGGCCTGCCGCGAAAATACAGCGGATTCGCGCGCAGCACGATGCGGTCGCCGCGCCGCCACGACTCCACCGTATACGGTCCCGACCCGAGCGGCTTCGCTTCGAAGGTCGACGTCGTCAGGTCGGTAACGCCACGCAGCACGTGCTCGGGCACGATCGAGCCGTCCTGCCCGCCCACGAATAGTTGCGACGTCGCGTCGGCCCAGGGCGAGCGCAGGTGCAGCACCACCGTCGCCGCATCGGGCGTCGCGAGCGACGCGATGGCCGAATAGACGGTCGCCTCGGGGAACGCCGTCTTGGGATCCATCATGCGCGCGAAGGTGTACGCGACGTCGCGCGAGGTCAGCCGCACGCCGTCCTGCCAGCGCAAGTTCGGGCGCAGATGGTAGATGATCGTCTTGCCGTCGCGGCTGATCCCGCCGTTGGCGAGCGTCGGGACCTCGCGCGCGAGATCGGGCGAGGGATTCCCGGAGTCGTCGAGCACGACGAGCGCGCTCGACGTCGCTTCGGCCAGGTAGTTCTCGTAGAACTGCACCGCGTGCAGCGGGTCGAGCGAGTTCGGCTGCTGCACGAGCCCGACGCGCAAGACGCGCGCGCCGGCATCCGGAGACGAGGCGGTCCGGACCGTCGCGCACGACGCAGCCGCGACCGCCGCCGCGCATACGGCGAAGACGCGCAGCGTCGGAAACGGCAGCCGCCACATGGCGCCGTGCTTTCGCACGAGTCCGCGCAGCGGCCTCCGCGCAGCGACGGAAACGGACATCCAGAACCCGAAGTCGAGCGGATGGCGGCATCGGACGAAGCGCGCTTCGAAGGTTTCCTAGCGGAGTTCCGGCCCGAGATCGCGGCGATCGGACGCGCCGCGGTCGCGAAATTGCGCGCCGCGCTGCCGTCGGCCGACGTGATGATTTACGATAACTACAATTTTCTGGTTGCCGGCTTCTCGCCGAACGCGCGACCGTCCGACGCGGTGCTCTCGATCGCTCTGGGTGCGCGCAACGTCAGCCTCTGCTTCTTGCAGGGAGCGGGCCTGCCCGATCCCGACGGATTGCTGCGCGGCTCCGGGAACGTCGTGCGCAACGTCCGGTTGGCATCGGCCGCCGACCTCGACACGCCGGCCGTCGCCGCGCTCGTGAAGGCGGCGCTGGCCCACGCGCGCGTTCCATTCGATGACGCTCGTGCGGGGCGCTTCTACGTGAAGTCGGTCTCGGCGAAAAAGCGACCGCGGCGTTAACTCAGAGGTCTTCAACAAAAACGGTGCGCAGATCTCGCCGGCCGTCTACCACGCGCAAAATCTGTACGCAATCGTCCTCGGGGATATACCGATAGAATATAACCACCGGTTTTATCGTCCACGATCGTATGCGAGGGCCAACGCGAACGAACTCCGGACGCGCACGACCAGCGAGTGAATGTTCCGCCAGCGTAGAGCAGCGTTCAACAATCTTATCCACGAAGCGGCGCGCGCGCATCGGGTTCTCGGCGGCGATAATCGTCGACGTGCGCGTAAAGGCTCGACCACACGTCCTCAGCGGAGCTCAACTCACCGCATTCGGCGGCGTTGATCCCCTCGCTTAGGTCAACTTCCAGTTGCTCGAGGAACGGGTCAGGCCGACGGTTCTCCATGCCGTCCAGGATATCATAACCGCGACGGCTGCGCGAGGCGTCAGGCGCCGTGTGCCGGAGCCTTAGGCGGAGCGGATTTGCGCTTGAGTTCCAGCCCCAAATCGCGCAGCGCCGCGTCCGGCACGCTGCTCGGCGCGTCCATCATCAGATCGCGCGCCATCTGATTTTTCGGGAACGCGATCACGTCGCGAATCGACGTCTCGCCGCAGGCGAGCATCGCGACGCGGTCAATGCCCCAGGCCATGCCGCCGTGCGGCGGGGCGCCGTAGCGCAGCGCTTCCATGAAGAACCCGAAGCGATCGGCGATGTCGGCTTCGGAGAGCCCGAAGACGTCGCGGAAGATGCGATGCTGGAACTCCGGGTCGTGGATGCGGATCGAGCCGCTGCCGAGTTCGAAGCCGTTGAGCACGAGATCGTAGTGCTGCGCGCGCATGGCGAGCGGATCGGAATCAAGCAGCGCTTCCTGCCCGGGCGCGGGCGAGGTGAACGGATGGTGCGTCGGCACGATCGCGCCCGTTTCCGCGTCGCGTTCGAAGAGCGGGAAGCCGTACACCCACGCGAACGAAAACTTCGCCGGATCGCGCAAGCCGAGCGCGTCGGCCACGTGCAGCCGCAGCCGGCCGGCCACGTCGCTCGCCATCGCGCGCTCGCCCGCGACGAGCAGCACGGCGTCGCCCGGCTCCGCCTCGGCGAGTTTGCGCACGGCTTCGACCGTCGCGTCGTCGAGCAGCTTCGCGATCGACGACTTCCACTCGTCGCCGTACGAAATCCAGATCAGCCCACCCGCGCCGAACGTCTTCGCGACCTCCGTCAGCGCGTCGAAATCGCGGCGCGAGAGCGACGCGCCGCCGGGATAGCGCACGCCGACGATGCGGCTCGTATCGCTCGCCACGTGGCCTTTGAGGAAGTTGATCTCGGTCGACGCGAACGCCGCGGCGACGTCGCGCAGTTCGAGTTCGAAGCGCAGGTCGGGCTTATCGCTGCCGAACCGGCGCTGCGCTTCCGCAAACGACAGGCGCGGCAGCGGCCGTTCGAGCGTGATGCCGAGCGCCTTCTGCCAGACGTAGGCGATGCAGTCTTCCATCGTCGCCATCACGTCGTCTTCGTCGACGAACGACATCTCGACGTCGAGCTGCGTGAACTCGGGCTGCCGGTCCGCGCGCGGATCCTCGTCGCGGAAGCAGCGCGCGATCTGCATGTAGCGGCCGATCCCGCCGACCATCAGAATCTGCTTGAGGATTTGGGGCGACTGCGGCAGCGCGTAGAACGTGCCCTGATGGACGCGGCTCGGCACGAGGTAGTCGCGCGCGCCCTCCGGCGTCGACTTGATGAGGCACGGCGTTTCGATCTCGAGGAAATCGCGCTCGTCGAAGAAGTCGCGCATCGCCTTGACGATCTTGTGGCGGATCGTCAAGTTGCGCTGCAAACGTGGGCGGCGCAGATCGAGGAAGCGGTACTGCAGGCGCAGGGACTCGTCGACGTCGGCTTCGGCGTTCACCGGAAACGGCGGCGTGAGCGAACGCGAGAGCACCTCGACCCGCTCCGCCGCGAGTTCGACCGCGCCCGTGGCGAGCCGCGCGTTCTCCGTGCCGGCCGGCCGCGCGCGCACGACGCCCGTCACCGCGATCACGTCCTCGTTGCGCAGCGACTGCGCGATTTCGAACGTCGCCACGGCGGCCGGATCGAAAACCGTCTGCGTGATGCCGTCGCGGTCGCGCACGTCGATGAAGACGAGCCCGCCATGGTCGCGCCGCCGGTTCACCCAGCCGCGGATTTCCACGCTGCGGCCCGCATCCTCGCTGCGCACCGCGCCGCACGATCGCTTGACGACGTTCACGAACGCTCCAAGGCGTCTTTGACGCCGTTCAGATAGTGATATTGGTACACGATGTTGCGCGCGAGGCCCGGTTTCTGCGCGCCGATGCGCTCGAGCGACGCGAGCAGTTTCGGCTGCCGGCGCACGATGCCGTGCAGCGCGAGCGAGAGCGGCGTCATGCCGAGCTTCGCCTGCACGCCGAAGGTCGGATGCTTCCGATAGAAGCGCACCGTCGAACGGCCGGCCAATTCCATCTTCTGCTTTTGCTCGCCGTACGGCACCGGATGCCAGTGGTAGTCGATCGCGCTCGGCTCGTATACGAGCGTCAGCCCCGCCTTCTGCAAGCGGTAGCCGAGCTCGAGATCTTCGTGGCCGTAGCCCGTGAACGATTCGTCGAAGCGCCCGACGCGATCGAGATCGCGCTTCTTGACCGAGGCGTTCCCGGTAAGGAAGTACAGCCACGAGAGTTTCTTGCGATGCATCGGATGGAGCGGCCGGCGTTTCTCGGGATGGTCGCGCAGGGTTTCGTAGTCCGCGAGCGAGCCGACTTGCAATTCCATGCCGACGACTGCGACGTCGTCGCGCGCCTCGTGGTGCGCGAGATGGCGCGCGAGCAGGTCGGGCGCGGCGATGATGTCGGCGTCGGTGAACATCACGACCCGGCCGCGCGCCGCTTCGATGCCCGCGTTGCGCGCCATGGCGCGGCCCGTGTACGGCCCCGGCAGATGGCGCACGCGGCCGTCGCTCGCGGCGACCTCCGCGAGGTACTCCCGCGTGCCGTCCCGCGAAAGCGAATCGGCCACGACGATCTCGTAACGCTCGGGCGCCAGATCCTGACGCAAGAGCGAGGGGATCACGTGCCGCAGCGTTTCGAGCCGGTCGTACGTCGGGATGACGACGGTAATGTCGGGTGCAGTCATGCGTTCTTGAGGAGTTCGCCCGCGGCCGCGACGATGGCGTCGCGCGAGGCGGCGAGTTCGGCGGGAGCGTCGCTCGGCGGTTTGCGCAGCGCGATCGACGGCACGCGGTACGGCGCCCACTCCTGCGAGCTCAGGTGAAAGTAGCGGTGTTCGAAGAGGACGACCGTGGGCCTGCGGGTCGCGCTCGCCACGTGCGTGGCGCCGGTATCGACCGTCACCACGAGGCGACTTTTCTCGAAGACGGCCGCCCACTGCGAGAAGGCGAGTTCGCCCACGACGTCGTCGGCGACGCCCGCCGCGCGCACGGCGTCGGCCTCGGCGCGCGAATCGATTCCGTACGTCACGACCAGCGGCAACCCGAAACGGCGCAGCGCCGCGATCGTCGCGATCGCGTGGTCGAGCGTGCTGCCGTCGTGAAACCAGCGCATGCCCAAATGAAAAGCGATGCCGCCCGCGGGCACGCGCGCCACGGCGGCCCGGTCGTCGTCGTCGATCGGCACGACGAGGTCGTGCGCGAGCGCGCTCCCGCCGGCCAGCCGAACCACGTCGAGCACCTGCTCGACCTCGTGACGCACGACGTACTCGGACCGCCGTTCGGCCAGCTCCGGATCGGCCTCCGAAATCGCCAGACGATTCACGTAGAGGCGCGACGTGAGCCGCGCCAGGTAGCGGCGGACGTAGGTGTAGCCCGCGCGCACGGGCGCGCGCGTCGCGCCGACGAGTTGGAAATCGGGCGAACAGGGCGCGAGCGCGAGCGCGAGGTCGCACGCACCGCGAAAGCGGCGCCCGAGCGCCTCCGGCCGCTCTCCCGCCGGCAGCACTTCGACGGCATCGACGTCCGGATTGCGCTCGACCACGACGGCGTTGTACGCGCTGCACGCGATGGTCACGCGCGCCTGAGGCCACGAACGCCGCACCGAGGCGATCGCCGGCGTCGAGAGCACGAGGTCGCCGACGCGATCGAGCCGCGAGAGGAGAATGTTCACGTCGCCGGTGCGGCGTGCGCGGCGTCGAGTTCGCGGTAGTAGGCGAGCCGCGCGAGGGTGCGCGCGGCGGCAAGTTCCCCGCGACCGAGCGGCCGATCGCCGTCGCGCACTTGCAACCGTCGCTCGATGCGGCGCTCCGCGCCCGTCGCACGGAGCGCGCGATAGAAGCCGCGCCGCAGCGGATCGTCCCCGGTCGCCAGCGGCACGCGCCAACTCGGATTCAGCGCGCGCAACTGCACGGCCGTGCGCGCCTGCGCGCGCGCCTGGCGCACCATGCCGGGCACGTCGGCCGCACGCGGGCGCGGCTTCCAGTGAAACGCCACCGCGAAGCGGTTGAACACGCCGCGCACGCCCGCGCGGCGCAAGCGCAAACCCAGTTCGATATCTTCCCAGCCGTACTCGCGAAACGATTCGGTGAAGTTGCCGGCGGCGCGCAGCGTGGCGAGCGGCACCGACACGTTCGAGGTCCAGAAGAAATTGCCCGAGTAGTTCGCGGGCGTCCACACCGGCACGGGCAGCCGCTCGAAGCTCTCGGTGTTGATCACGGCGCCGCGCACGATCGCCTGCGGGTGCGCCGCGTGCGAGCGCAGGTGCTCCGCGACGAAGGGGGGCGTCGGCAGCACGTCGTCGTCGATGAAGATGATTCGCTCGCCCGAGGCGCGGGCGATGCCGGCGTTGCGGCCGCGCGCGAGTCCGGCGTTGGCTTGCTCGATGACGGTGAACGCGCAGGTCGCTCGCGCGCGCGCCGCTTCGATGACGGCCGCCGTCGCGTCGGTCGACCCGTCGTTGACGAGCACCACTTCGTAGTCGGCCGGCGCGCACGTCTGCTCGAAGCAGGCATCGAGCACGCGTCCCAAGAGATGCGCGCGGTTGTACGTGCAGAGCTGGATGGTCGCGCGGACGCTCACGGGGACGTTCTCGGCGCGAAGCCCGCGCGCAGCGACGCGCGCGGCCGTTCGAGCACGTCGTCGAGCGCGCGCATCGTGCCCTCGACGTCGAAGCGCGCGATGCAGTCGTACGTCGCGCACGTCTCCATCAAGTGGTCGCGACCCGGCGGACACGGATAGGCGTTGCGGACGATCTCGACGCGCGGTCCGAGCGGCCGCCAGCGATCGGGAAAATCGACGCGCAGCGGAAAGAGCCCGACCGTCGGCGTGCCGACCGCGGCCGCGACGTGCATGGGGCCGCTGTGCATCACGACGAAGGCACGCGCACGCCGCGACAGTGCGGCGAACCCGCCCACCGACGTCTTCCCGGCGATGCTGAGCGCGCCGCTGCGTTCGGCGAGTTCGGCCGCGATCGGGCCGTCGAGCCGCGTTCCCGTGATCAGGATCGGCACGCAGAAACGCCGCGCGAGGTGCGCCACGAGCGCGCACCAGGCGGCGAGCGGCCACACGGGCCGGCGCGGCGACGCGGCGCAGGTCGGATGGACGATGAAAAACTCGTCGTTCGGCCCGATGCGCAGCCGCGCGAGCAGCCGCTCCGCTTCGTCGTATTCGACCTCTTTGAGCGCGAAGCGCGGCACCTGCAGCGGCGTATCGCACTCGAGCGCGCGCGCGTAGTCGAGCAGGATGTCGCTCCAATGCGTCGTCGTGTCGCCGCGCTCGCTGCGCACGGTGACGGCGTCGGTGAAGAGCCCGGAGTAGAGCCGCCGCGCTTGCCCGACGCGCCGCCGCGCGCCCGACGCGTACGCCAGCCACGCGGTGCGCGGCGTGGCCCACGTGACGACCGCCGCATCGTAGCCCTTCGCGCGCAGGGCGCGTGCCAGTTCGCGATCGGACTGCATCGCCGAATAGATGGTATCGACGCCCGAGCCGTGGTTGAGCGCGTCGACGTGCGCGGGCTGCACGACCGCGTCGACCGCGTCGTAGCGTTCGCGCAGCGCCGCGACGCAGAGCGAGGCCACGAGCGTATCGCCGAGTCCGCCGCCCGCCGCGATCAAGAGCGCGCGGCTCACGCCGGCACCGGCGCGTGCGCCATCAGCACGCCGAGCGATTCTTCTACCGCGGCCGCCGTCGCGGCCGGGTCGCCCGCGATCAGCGTCCGCGCCGGGCTGGCCCACGGCCGCCAGCGGCGGACGTCGTACGCCACGGCGGGGCCCGGCCGGAAGATATCGACGCACGGCACGCCGGCCATCCCCGCGAGGTGCGCCGCGCCGCCGTCGGGCGTCACTACCGCGCGCACGCAGGCCAGCGCGTTGCGCCACGTGCCGGCGCGTTCGAAGATGCGATACGTCAAGCGGTGCGGCGCTGCCAGCGCGTGCGCGAGGCTCGCGTCTTCGGGTGAGGCGAAGACGACGGTGCGATAGCGATGCGCGATGCGTCCGGCGATCGCCCGGAACTCCGCGGCGCCGGCCGGTTCGCCGTGAACTTTGCGCGCGACTTGCAGCACGACCGCGTCGTCGCGCCAGCTCTCGCCGTCGACCACGAGCGGTCGCAGCCGGCGCAGGTCGCGCGTCGGCGCGGGCTCGTCGTGCAGTCCCTCGCCCAGCCGGAAGACGGTTTCCACCTCGTGACCGCGCGCGCGGCGGGCCGACGCTTCGCGCGTGAGCGGCCGCGTCAGCTGCGCGCGCGTCCAAGCGGACTTGAGCGGCTTTTCGAGCCCGTTGGAAAAGCCGACGCGCGTGGCCGCGCCGCAGGCGCGCGCGAAACGGTACGCCTCCGGTTCTTCGGAGGGAACGAGCGCGACGTCGTACTTCGCGGCGCGCGCTTCGCGCAAGGCCTGCGCGTAGGTCGCGGCGGTCGAACCGTGCGCGGGCCACGGGATGCGTTCGACCACGTGAACGTGCGCGAAGACGTTGCGCGCGAACGCTTCGGCGTTGCGCGTCGTCAAGAGCGCGCCGACTCGATGACCGGCGTCGCGCAGCGCGGCCACGAGCGGCGCGCAAACCAGCGCGTCGCCGATGCCGTCCACCCGCACGAGCAGGATCTTCACGAGCCGTCGCCTGCGAGCGCGCGCAGCAGCGCGGTGCGGTAGGCGCCGTCGAGGTACTGGCCGCGCGCGAGCGCGCGCAGCGCCGCCGGAACGCGTTCGTCGAGCGCGAGCGCCCGGTAGCGCGCGAGCGACCAGGCGGGCGCGAGCAGCGCCGAGCGCCACACATTCAAAGCGTACGCGCCCGTCGCGAGCTTCGCGCGCAGCCCCGGCTCCTTGCGGACGAAGCGCGCCGCCATTTGCGCGCGCTCGACCGTCTTCTGCAACACCACGTCGAGCGTTTCGAGGCGCGGCGGTTTGACGTGGTAGAGGTACGCCGGCCAAGCGAAGACGCGCCGCACGCCGGCGCGGCGCAGGCGCAAGCCGAGTTCGGTATCCTCCCAGCCGTAGCGGTCGAAGCCTTCGTCGAACCCGTCCACGGCGCTCAGTGACTCGCGCGGCACCGAGACGTTGCACGTGCAGAAGAACGCGCCCGAATAGTTCGCAAGCGACGGTTTCGGCCGCGCCGCGGCGTCGGGCACGTTGAGGATCGGCCCGGAGACCGCGGCGGTCGTGCGCGCACGCGCGTGCGCGGCCGCGTGCGCCGCCACGAAACCCGGCGGCACGACGACGTCGTCGTCGACGAACGCCACCACGCGCCCCGTCGCACGCGCGATCCCCGCGTTGCGCGCGGCGCCGCGGTTCGGGCGCGCCACGAACTCGTAGCGCAGCGGATAGGGCGCGTCGCGCGCGAGTTCGCGCACCGCCGCCGCGGTTTCGTCGCTCGAGCCGTTATCGACCGCGACGATTTCAAACGGCGGCGCCTGCTCTTGCGCGGCGAACGACGCGAGCGCCCGGCGCAGCGCGGGCGCGCGATCCTTGGTCGCGATTACGACCGAGACGTCGGGCGTCACGCCGTGCGGCCCAAAAGCGAGCGCGCCATCCGTTCCGCGGCGCCCGCGTGCGCGGCGTAGAGCGCGCGCAAGCGCTCCGCCGCGCGAACGCGCGCCGGCTCGTCGTCCGCGTACTCGGCGACGCGCCGCGCCACCTCGCCCGGCATCAGCGTGCCGCGCAGTTCGGGCATGAGCATGCCGTCGGTATCGATATTCGGCTGCGCCGTGTAGCGAAAGCGCGCGTCGACGCCGACCACGATCGCGCGCTTGAGCGCGATGCCCGCCAGCGGAATCCGGTCGAGGTACTGCAGCGGCCCGTTGATCACGACGACTTCCGGCGCGTTGAGCGGCACGCAGACGATCGCCGGCACGCCGAGCGCCGCGAGTTCGATGCACTTCGTTCCGGGCAGGGTCACCACGAGCCGCGCCTGCGCCGCATGGCGCATCGCGTCGCGCACGACGGGGAACGGCGCGCCGCCCGCCGCGGGCTGCAGCGCGACGCCGTCGCCCGCACGCACGACGCTGCCGCGCGCACCCCAGGCGTTGCGGTGCCCGCCCGCTTCGAGCGCGCGCGCCACCTCCTCGTCGGACGTGAACGGCGAAACCGCAAAGGCGATCGGCAAGTCGGGACGCCGCGCGCGCAGCACGATCGCCGTTTGCAGAAAGAACGGATACATGTTGGCGACTTCGTGCTTGCGCGTGCCGGGCATGAACAGGACGCCGCCCGGTTCGACGTGCGTGCCGGGCGCGAACGCGAACTCGCCCGCGGCTTCGGCGAGCGCGCCGTCGATCGCGAGGTTGCCGACGATCTCGACGCGGCCGGCCGGAACGCCCGCGCGCACGAGTTCGCCCGCGTTGCGGGCGTCGAGCGCGTAGGCGCGGTCGAGCCGCTTCGCGACGCCCTTGCGCGCGAACTTGTAGGTGCGCGCCGAGCCGCCCAAGCGCGCGCGGACGCGCGCCGCGTGCAGCAGATCGCCGCCCAGGTACTGCACGACGTCGGCCGCTTCGGGCGCGCCCGGCACGCGTTGCCCGAGCGCGAAACGCACGTACTCGCGCGCGCCGATCACGCGCACGCTCGGGAAGAGGCGGCGCGCCACGTCGGGTTCGCGGCCCGTCGCGTAGTCGTCGGGAACGAAGAAAAGCGCGATCTCCGTCGCCGGTTCGAGCCGCAGCAGCGCGGCGACGAGCGGCCGCACCCAGCCGGCGAACTCGCCCGGTCCGTTGCTCGTGACGGCGATGCGCATCGCGCGTTACGCGCCGTAGCGCCGGCGAATTTCGGCAACGATATCGGTCGTGCTCTTGCCCGCGAGGTGCGGCGCGAGCCGGATCTCGCCGCCGTGCTGCAAAACGACGATGCGTTCGGGCAAATCTTCGAGCCGGTACTGCGCGCTCTTGACGTGCACGTCGGGGCGCAGCCGTTCGAGTGCCGTTTCCGGCGTGCGCTCGGCGAACCCGACGACGGCGTCGACGCTGCGTAGTCCCGCGACGACGGCCGCGCGATCCGCGAAGGGCACGAGCGGCCGTTCGGGCCCTTTGAGCGCGCGCACCGACGCGTCGGCGTTGAGTCCGAGCAGCAGCACGTCGCCCTGCGCGCGCGCCCACGCCAGGTACGCGACGTGGCCCGCGTGCACGAGATCGAACACGCCGTTGGTGAACACCACGCGCTTGCCGCGCGCGCGCGCTTCGTCGCGCCAGCGCACCGCGCCGTCGAGTTCGAAAATCGGCGCGCTGAACTCAGCCATCGGCGCCCGCTTCGACGAGTTCGAGAATTTCGTCGGGCGAAGCGGTCGCGGTGCCGAGCTTCTCCACGACCGCGCCCGCCGCGTAGTTGGCCAGCTGCAGGGCGAGCGCGATCGGCGCGCCGGCGGCGAGCGCCAGCGTCAGCACGGCGATCACGGTATCGCCCGCGCCGCTGACGTCGAAGACGGCGCGCGCCACCGCGGGCACGCGCAGCCGCTCGCCCGCCGCGCCGAAGAGCGCCATGCCTTTTTCGCCGCGCGTGACGACGACGTAGCGGCACCCCAAGCGCGCGAGCAACGCCGTGCCCGCGCTCTCGAGCGAGGCGTCGTCGCGAATCGCGATGCCCGCGGCTTCGGCCGCCTCCGCGGCGTTGGGCGCGACGCACGTCACGCCGGTAAAGAGATCGATGTTCTTCGGCTTGGGATCGGCCGTCACGACGGGGCACGCCCGCGCGGCGTCGACGAGATCGCGCGAAAAGAGCCCTTTCGCGTAATCGGAGAGCACGACCGCGTCGAATTCCGGCGCGAGTTTCGCCACCAGCGCCGTCATCCGCGCGCGGTCGGCGGGCTCGAGCGCGCTCGTGGACTCCCAGTCGGCGCGCACGACTTGCTGGTTCTGCGCCACGATGCGCGTCTTGCGCGTGGTCGGGCGATCGGAGAGCGCGATCACGCCGCGCCGGTCGACCTCGATCTCGTCGAGCAAGGCGAGGACGCGGCGACCTTCCGCGTCGTCGCCGACGGCGCCCGCGAACGCCACGCGCGCGCCGCTCGCGCGCAAATTCTTCGCGACGTTGCCCGCGCCGCCGAGCGTGAAGGAGTGATCGCGCACCGCGACCACCGGAACCGGCGCCTCGGGCGAAATGCGCGAGACGCCGCCCCACACCCACTCGTCGACCATCACGTCGCCCAGTACCAGCACGCGCTTGTCGCGCATGCGGGCGAAGAGGTCGCGCGCACCGGTCGCGGCCAGCGTCTTATGCATGGACGTGCGAGAGAAAGAAGCGCACGCCCTCGGCGAAGGTGCGCGCGCGATGGAGCGGCGGCGGCCCGTCGTAGGCGGGCAGTTCGTTGACGAGGATGCCGGGGATGCCGACCGCGGCGGCGAGCGCGATGTCGCTGCCGCGGTCGCCGAAGACGACGCTGCGTGCGAGATCGATGCCGCGCTCGGCGACGGCGCGGTGCACCATCCCCGGCAGCGGCTTGCGGCAATCGCAGCCTTGCAAGTGCGAGCAGTAGTAGAACGCTTCGATCCCCGCGCCGTGCCGGGCGAGTTCGTCCGCCAGCGCCGCGTTGACGATCTCGACGTCGGCGCGTCCGAACATGCCGCGCGCGACGCCCGACTGGTTGGTGACGACGATGCGCTCGAACCCGGCGGTCGCGAGCGCGAGCAGCGCTTCGGGGACGCCCGCGAGCACGCGCACGCGCGCCGGATCGCCGACGAATCCCGAATCTTCCATCAGCGTCCCGTCGCGATCGAGAAACGCCGCCGGGACGGCGCGCCGCTCCCGCGCCATCACGCCTCCGGAAACAGCGCCTGCTCGACCAGATCGCAGACGATGTGGCCGAGCGTGATGTGCACTTCCTGGACGAGCGCCGAGTAGCCGTCGGGACCGATCAGGTTGATGTCGGCGGCTTCGGCGATCTTGCCGCCGCCGTTGCCGGTGAAGGCGATCGTCGTCGCGCCGCGCCGTTTCGCTTCTTCGAGCGCGAGCACGATGTTGCGCGAGTTGCCGCTGGTGCTCAGGCCGATCACGACGTCGCCCGGCTGCACGAACGCTTCGACTTGGCGCGCGAAGAGGCGATCGAACCCGTAGTCGTTGGAGATCGCCGTGACCGCGGAGGGGTTGACCGAGAGCGATTCCGAGGGCAGCCCGCGCCGTTCGCGCAAGAAACGGCCGGAAAACTCGGCGGCCAAGTGCTGCGCGTCCGCGGCGCTGCCGCCGTTGCCGCACCACAGCACTTTGCGCCCGGCGTTGAAGGCGGCGATCAGCGTGCGCGCGATGCGGTCGACGACCGCTTCGTACCGGTCCGCATCGAGCAGCCCGCGGCGATCGTCGAGCATTTCGCGAAACGTGCGCGGCCCCGTCATGGTTCGATCCAAAACAACTCCTCGCCGAGGGAAACGAGCGCGCCGTTTTCGGGCAGGATGCGGCGCACGATGCCCGCATGGTCGCTCGTGATCTCGTTCATCAGTTTCATCGCTTCGAGAATGCAGACCACCTGACCGACTTCCACGCGGTCGCCGATCTCCACGAACGACTCCGCGCCCGGCGCCGGCGCGCGATAGAAGACGCCGATGATCGGCGCGGTCACCTTCCGGAAGTCCGCCGCCGCGACCGGCGGCGCGGAGGGAGCCGGCGGCGCCGCGCCTTCGAGGGGCGCGGCCTGCGCGCGCACGGCGGCATCGCTGCGCGCGACGAGTTCGTAGGTCGCCTCGCCGACGCGGACCGTCAGCGCGTCGAGATCGTGCTCGCGCATGATCTCGAGCATCGACTCGAGCGCCTCGCGTTCGTCGTTCATGCGGCCGCGCCGGGCAGCGCCGGCAGCGCGCGGTACCAGCGCAGCACGCTCTCCGCGGCGGCCGCGTCGCCGTCCGCGGCGGCGACCGAATCTTGCGCGCGCGTGGCCAGATCGCGCACCACGAGGCGGCCGCTTGCGAGCTCGTCGTCGCCGACGAGCACCGCGGCGCGCGCGTTCGCGCGCTCGGCCTTCTTGAAGTGCGCGGCGATCTTGGCGTCGCCGTAATCGATCGTCACCGGAACGTCGCCGCTCGTGCGGCGCAGCGCGGCCACGAGCCCGACCGCGCGACGGCGCGCGGCCTCCCCGAGCGCGACGACGGCGATGCCGTGCGAACCCCGTTCGTCGGCTACGCCCGCGCGCTCCAAGAGCATCAGGAACCGTTCGAGACCCATCCCGAACCCGACGCCCGGCGTGGGCGGTCCGCCGAGCGAGCCGACCAGGTGGTCGTACCGGCCGCCGGCGCAGACCGTGGCTTGGGCGCCCAAGCGGTCGGAGACGAATTCGAAGACGGTGCGCGTGTAGTAATCGAGCCCGCGCACCATGCGCGGATCGACGACGAAGGGCACGCCGATTTCCTCGAGCATCGCGCGCACGTCGCCGAAGTGCGCCTTGCACGGCGCGCACAGCACGTCGAGCATGGCGGGCGCGGTATCGACGAACTCGCGATCTTCAGGTGCTTTACTATCGAGGATGCGCAGCGGATTGCGATCCAAGCGGCGCTGCGAGTCGGCGGAAAGCCGCTCGCGATGCGGCGCGAAGTGGTTCCAGAGCGCGTCGCGGTAGCGCGGCCGGCAGGCGTCGTCGCCGATGGAGTTCAGGGTCACGCTCACCGCGAGCCCGCTCGCGCGCATCACTTCGAACGCGAGCGCGATCGCCTCCACGTCGGCCTCGGGACCGGCGAAGCCGAAACACTCGACGCCGAACTGGTGGGCTTGGCGATAGCGGCCGGCCTGCGGCCGTTCGTAGCGGAAGATCGGGCCGATGTAAAAGAGCCGCTGCGGTCCGGCCGCCAGCAGGTTGTGCTCGAGCACCGCGCGCACGACGGGCGCCGTCCACTCGGGACGCAAGGTCAGGCTGCGCCCACCCTTGTCGGTGAACGTGTACATCTCTTTTTCGACGATGTCGGTCGTTTCGCCGACGCCGCGCACGAACAGCTCGGTCGCTTCGAAGAGCGGCGTGCGAATCTCGCCGTAGCCGAAACGGCGCGCCACCGCGCGGGCCTCCGCCTCGAGCGCTTGCCAGCGCGCGCTCTCGGGGGGATAGACGTCTGCCGTTCCCCGCGGGGCGGCGATCTTTTCCATTATATCCTTCTTCGGTTGCGGGTCATGCCTTTGCCTCGACTCCCCCTCGGGCGCCTCAGCGTGGGGTGGCCGGCGCTCGCCGTGCTCGCGGCGGCCTTGCCGGCGACCGACCGGCACGCCGCGCTCGCGTCGGCGGCGGGGACCCTCTTTGAAGCGGCTCCGTTCGTCCTCGCCGCCGAGGTTCTTCCCCGGCGCTGGGCCGCGGCGCTCGAGGGCGCGGGCTGCGGCTGCGGCCGGCGCGGCGTGCCCGGGGCCGCGTCGCTCCCGGCGACCGCGCTGTGCTGGCTCGCCTTCGGCCCGCTCGCGGCCGGCGCCCGGCTCGGCGCCGCGGCGCTGCTCTGGGCCGCGCGCCGGCGGCGCGCGGGCTGCTCGCCCGAGCTGCAGCTGCGGCCCGATCCGTTTCGCGAACTCGAAGGGCTGATCGTACCCGCCGCCGGCGCGTCGCTCGCGGCCCAGGCGCTGGCGGCGGCGGGACCGGCGCTGCACGGCGCGTGGCTGCCGCTCGCGGCACTCGGCGGCGCCGCGCTCGGCGCGCTCGTGCCCTGCGCCACGGCCGGAGTTGCGCTCGCCGCCGGGCTGGCGCACCCGCTCCCGGCCGTCGCCGCCGGGATTTTGAGCACCGCGGGCCTCGTCGCGGCGCGCGCGCGACCCTCCGAACAACTACAGGACCAAACTATTTTCGCGCGGACGCGCTTCGCGAGCGTCGCGCTCGCCGCGGCGCTCGGCGCGCTCGCGTGGCGCGGTCCGGCGGGGCTCGTCAATCCGCGCTTGCTCCCATTCGACGCCGCGGCCGCCGCGCTCGCGCTCGCCGGCACGTTCCGGCGGCGGACCGCATCGCGGGCGGCGCCCGCGCTCGGCGTCGCGCTCGCGGCGACGCTCGCGACGGGGTTCGCCGTGCCGGCGAGCGTCGCGTCGGAGACCACGCTCGCGGGCGCGTTCCCCGGCCAAGCCGTGACGTTCGCGGGCCAAGCGTTTCGCAGCGGGAACGGGACGACGGTGCAGCGCTTCGCGATCGCCTGCTGCCGTCTGGACGCGTCGCCGGTCGCGATTCGGCTCACGCGCCGCCTCGCCGTGCCGCGCGGCGCTTGGATCGCGTTGCGCGGCACCTTCGTGAGCGACGCGCAGGGCCTCGCGGTGCGGCCGGACGGCTGGCGACGCATCGCCGCGCCGGCCGATCCGTTCGTCTATCGTTGAATAAGGACGCGCGGCAATTTGCTGGGGCACGTCCCAGGAAACGGCGCAATTGAGAAAGGGTTAAGAATGTTCGCCGCGGCGCACGAAACTCGCGCTGCCGCACGTTGAGTCAGCGCAGTCCAACAACCCGGGGGGAGGTCCCACCATGAACTTGTCTTTCTTCAAGCGAACGACCGCCGGCGCACTCGCCGCGACCTCGGCGCTCGCACTCGCGCTCTGCGCCGTTCCCGCGTTCGCCGACGAACAAGCCGCTCCCGACGACGGCACGGGCGACGCCGGCGTTGCCCGCCTTAGCGTGCTGAGCGGCAACGTCGATCTCAAACGGGCCGATTCCGGCGACACCGTGGCCGCCGTCGTCAACGCGCCCGTGTCGGCGGGCGATTACGTCACGACGCACGAGGATTCGCGCACCGAGATCGATTACGGCTTCGGCAGCGTCGTGCGCGTCGCGCCCGACACGCAGTTGCGCTTCACCCGTCTCGATCCCAACGACCACGTTCTGCAACTGGCCGAAGGAACGGTCGAGATGCGCGTCTTCCGCGGACTCGACGCGCATCCCGAAGTCGAAACGCCGACCGCCACGATTCGTCCCGAAGAGAAGGGTCAGTATCGCGTGACGGTCACGAGCGACGGCGACACGGAAGTGACCGTGCGCAGCGGTCGCGCGGACGTCGTCACGTCCGTCGCGACGCAGGCGATCGCCCCCGGTTCGACGCTGCTGATCGAAGGCACGAACGACGATCTGCACACGAGCACGATCGACGAACTGGCCGTCGACTCGTTCGATAATTGGAACGACGAACGCGACGCCGCGTACGAAAACGTGCCGTCGTACGTCGATCAAGGCATCGTCGGCGTCGACGATTTGGGCGCGTACGGACGCTGGGTCGACCAGCCGACGTACGGATACGTGTGGCAGCCGACCGTGGCCGCGGGCTGGGCCCCCTACCACGACGGCCGCTGGGTTTGGGAACCGTACTACGGCTGGACCTGGATCGGCGCCGAGCCGTGGGGCTACGCACCGTACCACTACGGCCGTTGGTTCTACGCGAACGACGCATGGTTCTGGTATCCCGGCGTCTACGCCGCCGCCCCGATCTACAGCCCCGCGCTCATCGGCTTCTTCTCCTTCGGCTTCGGCGGCGACGGCTTCGGTTTCGGCTTCGGCAACATCGGCTGGGTGCCGCTCGCGCCGTTCGAACCGTTCCATCCGTGGTGGGGGCGCCGCTACAACGGCGTGACGATCGTCAACAACATCACGAACATCACGAACGTGACCAACGTCCGCAACGTGACGATCTACAAGAACTTCCGCGTCCCGGGCGCCCCGGTCGGCGTCACGAGCACGGCGTTCATCAACGGCGACTTCAACCGCAAAGTGAAGATCAGCGAACCCGACGTCAAGACGATCCGGCCCGTGACGAGCGTCCTGCCGATCGTCCCGACCGCGCACAATCTGGTCCTCAATCCCAAAGCCAAGGGTCCGGTCGCAACGGCGCCGCTGAGCACCCGCTTCGCGAGCTTCCACGACACCCGCGCGGTGCGGCAACCCTCGTTCGCGATGCAGCGTGAAGCGGTCGTGACGGCAGCGCAGAAGGCGTACCCCGAGCATGCCGCCGCCATCGTTCACGCCGCAACGCCGGCGACGGAGCGCAACGCCGCGCCGAGCACGGAGCGCAACGCCGCGACGACGGAACGCAATCCGGTAAGCCAAGAACGCTCGGTCGCGATGCCCGAACGGGCGCCTGCCGAATCCGCACCGGCGCAACGGCCGGCGGCGAACGGCGACGTCTGGAGCCGCTTCGGCGACAATGGTAAAGCGAACACGAGCGAATCGCGGAGCACGAACGAATCGCGACCGGCAACGACCAAAGAATCGCGGCCGGCAACGACCAACGAGTCCCGTCCCGCGGCGACGCGCGCCACCACGCCCGTGATCCAATACGGCGAGCGCGGCGGGGCGGGCAGCGAGCCCGGCGGTGCGTGGCACCGCTTCGACTCCGGCGCGAGCGCGAACGCAACCGTCACCTCGCGCGCGCCGTCGGCTCGCACGACGTACGGCGGCGGCGGGACCAACAATAGCCGCACGCCGGGCAGCGGGTCGTACGGCAGCAACTCGGTGCCCTCGTACCATCGCTCGGCGCCGGTCTATCACCAACCCGCGGCCGTGCGCGCGCCGGTGATGCACGCCTCGGCGCCTGCGGGCGGCGGCGGCGCATCCCACGCGCACGCGCCGGCATCCCACGGCGGCGGCGCTTCCGCGCCGCATGGCGACCACGGTCACTAAACCGCCGAAGCCGCGACGAGCGGCCTAACGGCGCGGCGGAAACCCGAAGGGGCATGGCGCGCGGTTACGAACACCGCGCGCCATGTCTTTTGTTGCCCGCTCGCTTCGAGCGCCGCTCGTCGCGCTGTTGTCGCTCGCCGCCGCGCTGCCGTGCAGCGCCGATCCGTTCGCGTCCGGCGGCACGACGCACGCGTACGCGAACGCGATCGAGGCGACGAACCCGCATTTGCGGACGCGTCAGAGCCGCGCCTTCGCCGACGCTCTGCTCGCGAGCGCCCGGCGCGACGGCGTCGACCCGCGTTTGGTGATGGCCGTGGTCACCGTAGAATCGCATTGGAACGCGCGTGCCGTTTCGATTCACGGCGCCGAAGGACTCGGCCAGCTCAAACCGAGCACCGCCCGCGCGCTCGGGGTCGATCCGCGTTCGGGTCAAGCCAGCTTGCGCGGCATCACGCGCTATCTGCATCGTTTGCTCGCGATGTTCGCGACGTCGCGACAAGCGATGCGCGAGGCGATCGCCGGGTATAACGCCGGCCCCATCGCCGTCGCGCGCGCGGGCGGCGTTCCGCCGCGCCCGGAGACGCAACGCTACGTCGCAAAAGTACTCGCGGCGCTGCACGCGTTTTCCGCGCGGCTCCCGGCCGCACCGACCGTCGACGCCGTCGCGAGCGAACTCGACGCGACCCGCACGCTCGACCGCGATCAAGCCGCCTACTGGGGCGCGACGGAGGGACTTTCGCAGTGAACGACGTTTCGCTTATCACCTATTCGGTTTCCGACATGACCGCGGCCAAGCGTTTCTTCGGCGCCCTCATCGGCAGCGCGCCGTACGCCGACACGCCGTATTACGTCGGCTACAAGAGCGGCGATATGGAAATCGGTCTCGTTCCGAATCCGGCCGGCGAGCGCGGCGGGCTCGCCTACTGGACCGTCGACGATATCGCAGCGCGCGTAAAGTCGCTCGTCGACGCGGGCGGTACGATCGTGCAAGAGATCACCGACGTCGCGAACGGCCTCCTCGTCGCGAGCGTCAAGGATCCGAACGGCGCGATCGTGGGCTTGCGGCAGATGCCGAAAGGCTAACCGAGCGCGACGATCCGCTAGTGTAAGAAGTAGCGGTGCGTCGAGAAGACGAGCGCGATGTCGCGCTCGTCGGCCGCGGCCACGACCTCGGCGTCGCGAATCGAACCTTCCGGCGCGATGACCGCGGTGCAGCCGGCCGCGGCCGCCGCTTCCAGGCCGTCGGCGAACGGGAAGAAGCCGTCGCTCGCGCAGGCCGAACCCTGCGCGAACTCCTTGGCGCGCACGCCCGCGATGCGCACGGCGCTGACGCGGTTGGTCTGGCCGGCGCAAATGCCGCGCGTGATGCCGTCGCGCACGATGACGACGCCGTTGGACTTCACGTGGCGCACGACGTCCCAGGCGAAACGCAAGTCGCGCCACTCGTCCGCGCTCGGTTCGCGTAGCGACACCACGCGCCAGCGCTCGGCGGCGGCTTCGGGATCGTCGTCTTCGGCGAGAATGCCGCCCAGGGCGCTGCGCACGCGCAGTTCGTGCGACAGGCGCTCGGGCAGCCGCGGCGCGTAGCGGATGATGCGCAGGTTCTTCTTGCGCCGCAAGCGCGCGAGCGCGTCGTCGTCGAACTCCGGCGCCGCGACGATTTCGAGGAAGAATTCGGCGAGCGTCTCCGCCGTCGCCAGGTCGACGCGGCCGTCGAGCGCGATGATGCCGCCGAACGCCGAAACCGGATCCGCATCGAGGGCGGCGCTCGCCGCCGCGTTCGCCTCGGGCCGTTCCGCCACGCCGCACGGCACCGTGTGCTTGACGATCGCCGCGCGCACGACGCCCGTCTGCGCGTCCGGAACCGAACGCACCAGGAGCCTCAGCGTCGCGTCGAGGTCGAGCAGGTTGTTGTACGACAGCGCCTTGCCGCCGAGTTGTTCGGGCAAGCGGTCCGTGCGCGGAAGGTAAAAGGCGGCGCGCGATTGCGGATTTTCCCCGTAGCGCAGGGGCGTCGCGATCGGAATCGTGAGCGCGAGCGAACCGGGCAATTCGCTCGCGAGCAGCCCGGCCTCGAGGTAGCGCGCGATCGAGGAATCGTATTCGGCGGTGCGTTCGAAGGCGCGGGTGGCTAGCCGCCGCCGCGTCGCGAGGTCGGGCGCGCCGTCGCCCGGGCCCCGCAGCAATCCGTACTGTTCGGGATCGACCAGGACCGTCACGTACTCGAAATTTTTCGCGGCGGCCCGAATTAGCGAGACGCCGCCGATGTCGATCTGCTCGATCGCTTCCTCGAGCGTCGCGCCGTCGCGGGCGACGGTCGCTTCGAACGGATACAGATTCACGACCACGACGGAGATGCCGGGAATCTTGTGTTCGTGCGCTTCGGCGACGTGCGTCGCGTTCGAACGATCCGCGAGGATGCCGCCGAACACGCGCGGATGCAGCGTCTTCACCCGGCCGTCGAAGAGCGCCGGAAAGCCGGTCAGGTCGCCGACGTCGCGCGCGTCGACGCCGTGCTCGACGAGGTGCGCGCGCGTCCCGCCGGTCGCGTAGATCGGCATGCCGCGCGCGGCCAGATCGCGCGCGAGATCGACGACGCCCGTCCGGTCGTAGACCGAAAAGAGCGCCCCTTCAGGCGCCACTGGCAGTCGCCCCGACGAGCGCGGGTTCCGCCGCGGCCGGCAACAGATCCGCCGCGATGACGCTCGAGATGCCGGGCTCCGCCATCGTCACGCCGTACATGCGCTGCGCCAGCTCCATCGTTTTCTTGTTGTGCGTGACGAGCAGGAGTTGCGCCTCGGAACCGAGTTCGCGCACGAGTTCCGAGAACCGTTCGACGTTGGCGTCGTCGAGCGCCGCGTCGACTTCGTCGAGCAGGTAGAACGGCGACGGCTTGACGTCGATGAGCGCGAAGATCAGCGCCGAGGCGGCCATCGCCCGTTCGCCGCCGGAAAGGGCGCTCAGCGACATCATCTTCTTGCCCGGCGGCTGTACGGCGATCTCGATGCCGGTCTCCGAAAGATTGTCGGGGACGGTCTGCCACATCTTCGCCACGCCGCCGGGGAACAGCCGGGCGTACACGCGCTCGAACGCATCCTTGACGAGCGCGAACGTCTCGTTGAACTGCGCTTGCGACGATTCTTCGATCTCCTTGATCGACGCGAGCAACGTCTCGCGCGCGCGCGCCAAGTCGTCCAACTGGTCTTTGAGGAAGCGCTCGCGCTGCACGGTCTCTTCGATTTCGGCGTCGGCGTTGAGGTTGACGTTCTGCAACCGCGCGAGCTCCTCGCGCAGCCGCGCGATCTCGGCGCCGAATTCGCCGCTCTCGTTGGCGTAGCGCGTCTCGACGTCGGCGCATTCTTCGGCGGTCGCGGGATTTTGGGCGAATTGCGCGGCCAGCATGCCGAGTTCGGCGTCGATCTCCGCCAGGCGCACGCGGGCGGCTTCGCTCGACGTGCCCGCTTCGCGTTCGGCCTGCTGCGCGAGCCGCACGCCGGCGTCGAGTTCGAGCGCGCGCGCCTGCGCCGCGTCGCGTTCGCGCGATGCCTCGGCGAGCCGCACGTCGTCGCTGCTCACGCGTTCGCGGGCGCTCGCGAGCGCCGTCGCGCCCTGCGCGATGCGTTCGGCGAGCGTCGCCAGTTCCGCGCTCATCGTCTCGCGCGCGGCGGCGGCGCGCGTGCGATCGGCGTCCAAGAGTCCCAGGCGTCCGCGCGCCGCGTCGCGCCGCGCCAGCAGCGCGGCGACCGCTTCGCGCGCGCTGCCGATCTCCGCCGCCACCGCGCGTTCGGCATCTTGCGCGCGCGCGATCGTCGCACGCGCTTCGGCGAGCGCCGCTTCGAGCCGTTCGCGCTCGGCGAGCGACGTGGCCGGATCGACCGCCGGCCGGTCCAGCTGCTCGAGACGTTCGCGCGCGGACGCCGTTTCCGCGTCGCGTTCGGCCGCTTGCGCGAGCGTGGCCGCGACTTCCACGTCGAGCCGCTCGCGTTCGATCGTGAAGGTTTCGACGCGCGCGTACGCGTCGCGCAGCTCGACCGCGAGGTCGGCAAAGGCGCGCTGCGCCGCATCGCGGTCGCGCGCGGCCAGGGCGCTCGCTTCGCTCGCCGCGGCCGTCGCTTCTTCGGCGCGCGCCAACCGTTCGCGCAGCGCGGGCAGCGATTCCGAAAGCGTCCGCGCCTGCGCGCGCCGCGAGAGAATGGCGCGTTCGCGTTTGTAGCGGCCGCCGGTGATGGCGCCGCCGCCGCGAATCTCGTCGCCGTCGAGCGTCACGACCGCGTCGCGGAAGCCTTGCCCGCGCACGAGCGCCACGCCGACGTCGAGCGATTCGACGACGAGGATCCGGCCGACCAAAAATGCCACGATGCCGGCGAAGCGCGGATCGACCGGTTCGACCAGCGCGTGCGCGTAGCCGATCACGCCGGGGGCGCGCGGCGCGTCGGCCGGATTGCGGCCCGTGCGGTTGCCGAGCGTATCGAGCGGCAGAAAGGTCGCGCGGCCCGCTTCGCGCTGGCGCAGGAAGGCGATCGCGCGCTCCGCGTCCTCCGCGGTTTCGGTGACGATGTTCGAAAGCGCCGCGCCGAAGGCGATGTCGAGCGCGCGTGCGTAGGGCTCGTCGACGCGGATCAGATTCGAGACCACGCCGACGATGCCCGAAAACTCGCCGCGCGCGTCGGCTTCGAGCACCGCGCGCGTGCCGGGCACGTGCCCTTCGAGGTTCGCTTCGAGCTCTTCGATCGTGTGCAGCCGCGCCTCGGCGCCGGCCAGTTCGCTGGTTGCGTCGCGATACGCGGCCTGCCCGTCGGCGAGCGCCTGCGCGGCGGCGGCGACGCGGGCGTCGGCGTGCTCGGCGGCGGTGCGTGCCGCCGCGGCGCGCGCGTCGAGCGAGGCCAACTGCGCGCGCGCTTCCGTCGCGTCGCGCGCGAGCGCGGCCAACCGTTCGCTCTTCTTTTCGGCTTCCTCGCGCAGCGCGAACGCTTCGCGCTCGAAGCGATCGTAGTTGGCCCGCACGGCCGCGAGCTGCGCGCGGCGCTCGGCCTCGCTCGCGGCGTCGGCCGCCGCGGCGGCTTCGACTTCGCGCAGCGCCGCGAAGATGCGGTCGAGCGCGGCGCGCGCGGTGCCGAGCGCTTCCTGCGCGTGCTTTTCGCGTTCGCGACGGCTCTCGAGTTCGGCCGTCTTGGGCCCGAGTTCGGCTTCGAGCGCGGCGATCGTCTCGCGCAGCGAGGTCTGTTCGGCTTCGGCGCGTTCGCGATCGTCCGTGATCTGCGACGATTGCGCTTCGAGCGCTTCCCGGCGCGCGACGAGCGCCGCCTGCTGCGCTTCGAGTTCGGCGAGGCCCGAGCGCGCCTGCGTGGCGGCGAGCCGCAGCGCGTCGAGCGCGCGCTCGCGGCCGACGATCTCCGAGCGCAGCGCCGCCAAGTTCGCTTCGGCCGCGGCGGCTTGCGCGGCCGCTCCGGCGCGTTCGACCTCGAGCTTTTCGAGCGTGGCCTGCAGCGTCGCGCGCTCGGCGCGCCGCGAGGCGCTGGCCCGCAAGTACGAGAGGATTTCGAGATCGCGCAGACGTGCGGACGCTTTGCGGAATCGGCGCGCGCGGCGCGCCTGCGTTTCGAGTTCCGGAATGCGCGCCGCGAGCTCTTGCAGCAAGTCGTTGATGCGAATGCCGTTCTGCTCGGTCTGTTCGAGCCGCCGCAGCGACTCGTGTTTGCGCGCGAGGAATTTGTTGATACCGGCAGTCTCTTCGAAGAGGCTGCGCCGATCGGCCGGTTTGGCCGCGAGGATCGCGTCGATCTGACCTTGCGATACGATTGCGTACGAACCGGGCCCGAGGCCCGTGCCCATCAGCAGTTCCACCACGTCGCGCAGCCTGACGCTTTGCCGGTTGATGTAGAACTCGCTCTCGCCCGCGCGGTAGGCGCGGCGCGTGATCTGCACTTCGTTCGCGTCGACGTTGAGCCGGCCGTCCGCGTTGTCGAAGGTGAGCGTCACCTCAGCCATGCCCAATGGCTTACGCCGTTCGTTCCCGGCGAAAATCACGTCTTCGAGCTTGGCCGAACGCAGCGATTTGGTGCTCTGTTCGCCGAGCACCCAGCGGATCGCGTCGACGAGGTTCGACTTTCCCGAGCCGTTGGGGCCCACGAGCGCCGTGATTCCGGGCTCGAACGTCAACGCCGTCGCTTCGGCGAACGTCTTGAATCCGAAGAGGCGCAACGACTGTAACTTCACGCGTGCGGTCTTTTCGACGCGCCCGCGGGCGTTTTCTTTAAGCGGGCGCGCGGCTTCGGCGGCGCCTTGACGGCGCGCGCGGGCGGCGCGACGGGGCGCGAAAACGCGCGCGGCCGGACGTCGTCGTAGCGTTCCGCCAGGCGCGCGAGCAGGGCGGCCGCGGCCGCGCGCTGCGCCGCCCGCTTCGAGGGTCCGCTCCCTTCGGCGCGCAGGCCGTCGACGGTGACGTCGGCGTGGAACGTGCGCTCGTGCGCGGGGCCCTCGGCCCGCTCCGAGTAGGCGGGCACCGCGGCGAAGCGGCGCTGCGTCCATTCTTGCAGGATGGTTTTCGGATCGTCGAGTTCGAGCCCCAAGCGCTCGCGCTCGGCCACGTGCTCGCGCTCGACGAAGCGCGCGACCGCATCGAACCCGCACTCCCGATGCAGCACGGCCAGGAACGCTTCGAAGGCGTCGGCGAGCGCCGAGCGGCGGCGCGCCGGCGGCAATTTCGCAAGCCCGGCTCCGAGCAGCAGCAGCGCGTCGAACTCGAGCCGCTCCGCCGTTTCGGCCAGCGCCGAATCGGAGACGAGCGAGGACTTGCGCACCGCGAGTTCGCCTTCGGCCGCGTCGGGATAGCGCTCGTAGAGCGAACGCGCCACCACGAAACCCAAGAGCGCGTCGCCCAAAAATTCCAGGCGCTCGTTGGAACGCGCGGCCAGCCCTTCGCGCACGGCGCTCTCGTGCACGAAGGCCGCCTCGAACGCCGCGTCGTCGACGCGCTTGGCGGCCGCGCGCGTCAAGAGCGCGCGCAGGCGCTGCCGCCGCGCTTCACCCGCCACGGCCTACGCCGAGTACTTCCCGAAGACGACGACGCTGTTGTGGCCGCCGAAACCGAACGAACTCGAGAGCGCGACGTTGACGTCGGCCTTGCGCGCGATATTTGGCACGTAATCGAGCGTGCACTCGGGATCGGGAAACTCGTAGTTGATCGTCGGCGGGATGATGCCGCGATAGATCGCGAGCACGGTCGCGACGCCTTCGATGGCGCCGGCCGCGCCGAGCGCGTGGCCGTGCATGCTCTTGGTGGAGCTGACGGCGAACTTGTGCCCACCGGCGCCGATCACGCGGCCCAGCGCCTGCGATTCGGCGGGATCGCCGATCGGCGTGGAGGTGGCGTGGGCGTTGACGTAATCGACGGCGCTCGGCTCGATGCCCGCGCAGGCGAAGGCGCGCGTGAGCGCGAGTTCGACGCCGCCGCCGGCCGGATCGACCGCGACGAGATCGTACGCGTCGGCCGATTCGCCGTAGCCCAGCAGTTCGGCGTAGATGCGCGCGCCGCGCGAGCGCGCGAGTTCGAGTTCCTCGAGCACGAAGATCGCGCCGCCTTCGGCCAAGACGAAGCCGTCGCGTTCCTTATCGAAGGGCCGGCTGGCGCGCTCGGGTTCGTCGTTGCGCGTCGAGAGCGCTTTCATCGAATCGAAGCCGCCCATCGCGACGTCGGTGATCGTGGCTTCGGAGCCGCCCGTGATCATCGCCCGCGCTTTGCCGTGCACGATCATGTCGTAGGCGACGCCGAAGGCGTCGTTGGAGCTCGCGCAGGCGCTCGACACCGCGAACATGGGGCCGCGAAACCCGTACTTCATCGAGATCTGCGCGGAGGCGGCATTGCCCATCAGCATCGGGATGAAGAAGGGCGTGATGCGGCTCGCGGTCCCGAGCGCGCGCGCTTTGGTGACCGTCTCCTGGAGCGTGATGATGCCGCCGATGCCGCTTGCGACCACCACGCCCGTTTGGTCGCGCAGCGCCCGATCCTCGGGAAACGCCGCGTCTTCGATCGCCTCGACGGCCGCGGCGGCCGCGAACTGCGCGAAGCGATCCATGCGGCGCGCGTCGCGCCGCCCGAGGATCGCGTCGGGCTCGAAATTTTTGACCTCGGCCGCGATCTGGGCGCGCAGGCCGGCCGCCGCCGCATCGAAGGCCGTCACCCGCGCGACGCCGCTCTTGCCCGCGATCACCGCGTCCCAGAACGCCTCCCGCGTGTTGCCGAGGGGAGTGACCGCGCCCATGCCGGTGACGACGACCCGTTTTCTCTCCAACTATCTCCTTACGTACCGCCGCGCGGCGCGGCCCGGCCCGCAGGCATCCTTCGCGCGCGCGCGGCCGAAGCCCACGCAAAGGGACGGCCGCTCTGCCGCCCCCAAAAGCCTCTTGGGCGTATGACGCGGCCTTAGGCGAGGCCTGCCGACGGGTCAGCGCGCCATTTACACCGCCCGCCGCCCTCTGCTATACTCTCCGGCGCTATGTTCACGTTCGACCTCCAGCTCTTCGCCTCCAAGAAGGGCGCCGGCTCCACCCGCAACGGCCGCGATTCCAACGCCCAGCGCCTGGGCGTGAAGCGCTTCGGCGGCGAGCTGGTCGCCGCGGGGAACATCATCGTCCGCCAGCGCGGCACCAAATTCTACCCCGGCGCGGGCGTGGGCATCGGCAAGGACGACACGCTCTTCGCCCTCATACCGGGCCGCGTCGCCTTCTCCGAAAAGCGGAATCGCAAGCACGTCAGCATTTTGGCCGAGGCCTAGCCGCACGGCTCTCTCGCGGAACCGGCCGGTCGCAAGAGCCTTCGGGCTCTTTTGCATTTCCGCCGGTCCGCGTGCGGCGCGGCGGTTTCGCTGATGCAGTTCATCGACGAGGTGGCGATCACGGTCGCGGGCGGCCGCGGCGGCGACGGCGTGGTCGCCTGGCGCCGCGAGAAGTACGTCCCCAAGGGCGGCCCGGCGGGCGGCGACGGCGGCCGCGGCGGCGACGTCGTGCTCGAGGCGACGCCCGAACTCTCGACGCTCATCGAATTTCGCTTCAAGAAACACTTCGCCGCGGAGGCCGGCAAGGCGGGATCGGTCGCCAACCGTTCGGGCCGCAGCTCCGAGGATCTGGTCGTCGGGGTGCCGGTGGGCACGCTCGTGTACCGCGTCGACGACGGGCGCGAACTGCTCCTGGCCGACCTCTCGCAGCCGGGCGAACGGGTGCGCGTCGCCAAGGGCGGCCGGGGCGGGCTCGGCAACCAGCACTTCGCCACGAGCACGCGCCAGGCGCCGCGCTTCGCCGAGAAGGGCGAACCGGCGGAGAGCGCCAGCCTTCGTTTAGAACTGAAGCTTCTCGCCGACTGCGGCGTGATCGGGCTGCCCAACGCCGGCAAATCGACGCTGCTCTCGGTGGCCTCCGCCGCGCGGCCGAAGATCGCGGATTACCCGTTCACGACGCTCGAACCGCAGCTGGGCGTCGTCCGGCTGGCACCCGAGGAGTCGTTCGTCATGGTCGACGTCCCCGGGCTCATCGAGGGCGCGCACGCGGGCTCCGGGCTCGGCGACCGTTTTCTGCGGCACATCGAGCGGACGCGCGTGCTCGTTCACCTCATGGACGGCGCGCGGCCCGCGGCCGACATCCTGGCCGACAAGGCCGTCATCGAAAACGAGCTGCGGCTCTGGAATCCGGCGCTGCTCGAGCGGCCGATCCTGCCCGTGATCTCGAAGCTCGATCTGCCCGAAGCGCGCGAACGCTTCGCGGAACTGCGCGAGCGGATCCCGGGGCTGCGCGGCATCTCGGCCGCCACGGGCGAAGGCGTGCGCGAGCTCTTGTACGCGGCCTACCGCACGATCGGCACGACGCCCGTCCCGGAGGTCGCCGCGCCCGACGTGCCGCGCTTCGTGCTCACGCCGCAGGAGCCGTTCCTCATCGAACGCGAGCCCGACGGCACGTTCGTGGTCACGGGCGAGCGCGTCGAACGGCTGGCCGCGATGACGGATTTCGACAGCGACGAGGGACTCGGCCGCTTCGAGGCGATTCTCGCGAAGATGGGCGTGGAGAAAAAGCTGCGCGAACTCGGGGCGCGCGACGGCGACACGGTGCGCATCGCCGGCCACGAGTTCGACTACTCGTGACGCGATGAGCGCAACGGTTAAGTTCTATACCGCTTTTCTGATCGTCGCGGCCATCGTGATCGGCCTGGCGTTCTTCGCGGGCTATCGCGCCGGCTACGGCGCGAACCGCGCGGCGCACCGCACGGCGCAAAGCGGGCACGCGACCGTCGCGTGAAGCTGGGCCTCTTCGGCGGAACCTTCGACCCCGTCCACAACGCGCATCTCTTCGTGGCCGAAGCCGCCCGCGTCGAACTCGGCCTCGAGCGCATGATCTTTCTGCCGACGCGCGGCGCGCACTATCGCACCGCGCCCGTCGCGTCGATCGACGACCGCTTGGCGATGCTGCGCGGCGCGCTCGCGCCCAACCCCGCGTTCGCGCTCGACTTCACCGATCTCGACGAAGGCGCGACCGGCTACACCGCGGACTTGATGCCGCGCCTGCGCGCGAAGTTCGCAAGCGACGAGCTGACCTTCGTCGTGGGCGGCGATTCGCTGGTCGATTCGCCGTGGCAGCGCTTCGACGTCGTGCTCGACAACCTCGATACGTTCGCGATCGCGCCGCGCGCCGAACAAGCGCCCGAACGCGTCGACGCGCTGCTCGACGCGCTGACGCCCGCCGAGCGCGCGAAATTTCGCTTCCTCGATTTGCCGGCGCTCAACGGTTCGGCAACGCTCGTGCGACGCCAACTCGCACGCGGCGGCAGCATCCGTTACCTCGTGCCGGAATTCGTGGCGCGCTACATCGCCGAACGCGGCTTGTATCGCGACGCGGTAACGCCGCAATGACCGTCGGCGGCGTCGACGTCAACGAGCTCGCCGAGACGTACGGCACGCCGCTGCTCGCGCTCGACGCGGACGTGCTCGACGCCGCCGTCGCCGAATTCTCGGCACTCGCGCAGACGCTCGACCTCGACGTCGCCTACGCGGGCAAAGCGCTGCTGTTCGTCGCGCTCGCGCGCCGCATCGCGGCGACGCCGCTCGGCCTCGACGTCTGTTCGCTCGGCGAACTCTTGACCGCCGAACGCGCGGACGTCGCGGCGGAGCGCTTGGTGATGCACGGCTCGGGCAAGACGGACGCGGAACTGCAGGCCGCGGCCGACGGCCGCGTGGGGCGGCTCGTCGCCGACCATCACGACGAACTCGTGCGGCTGGCGCGCGTCGCGCGGCCCGAACGGCCGCTGCGCGTGCTTTTGCGCGTCAACTCCGGCATCGAAGCGCACACGCACGCCTACGTGCGCACCGGCGGCGAGGAATCGAAGTTCGGCTTCGCGCCCGCGCAGATCGCCGCGGCCGCGCACGTCGTGCTCGCGACGCCGGGTCTGCTGCTCGCCGGCATCCACACGCACCTCGGCTCCCAAATCTTCGACGCCGCGCCGTACGTGGCGGCGGCGCCGGTCGCGCTCGAAGCGTTCGCGACGCTCGTCGAACTGGGCGCGCCCGCGACCGACCTCATCATGGGCGGCGGCTTCGGCGTCGACGCGCGCCCGGGCGGCGAGCGGCTCGATCTGGCGGCGGCGCTCGGCGAGGTCGCGACCACGATCCGGGAACTCGCCGCCAAGCTCGCCATCGCGCCGCCGCGTCTGGGCATCGAGCCCGGCCGCGCGATCGTCGCGCGCGCCGGCACGTCGCTCTACCGCGTCGCCGCCGTGAAACGGCAGGGGGCGCGGCGCTTCGCCGTCGTCGACGGCGGCATCGCCGACAACCCGCGGCCGGCGCTCTACGGCGCGTTCCATCCGGCGACGCTGGCCGGCCGCAGCGGCGCGGCGACGCTGGAAGAGACGACCGTCTGCGGCCGCAGTTGCGAGAACGACCGCCTGGTCGTCGCGCCGCTGCCCGTCGACCTCGCGGCGGGCGACCTCATCGCCATGGGCACGACGGGCGCCTACACCTACAGCATGGCGAGCAACTACAACCGCTTCCCCAAGCCCGCCGTCGTCCTGGCGGGCGGCGGCGCGCACCGCCTGGCCGTGCGGCGCGAAACGGACGCCGACACGCTGCGCAACGACCTCGACGATGCGTGAGCCCCGGGCCGCGGTCGCGCTCGTGCTCGCCCTCGCCGGGTGCGTTTCGAGCACCTCGAGCGAGGCCGGCAACCGCGCCGTCTACGACGCCTGGCGCGCGCAGCGCTCGCACGTCGAGGTGACGGCTTCCGGCACGGTGGCGCGGCTGCTCGGGACGCGACGCGGGCCGAGCGGGCTGCACGAGGGCTTTTTGCTGCATTTACGCGGCGCGGCGGGCCGCGGCCTGACGATTCGGGTCGAGGACAACGTCGACCTGACCGGGCCGATTCCGCTCGCCGCGGGCGAGCCCGTCGTGGTCCGCGGCGAGTACATCTACGATCCGCGCGGCGGACTCGTTCACGAAACGCATCGCGATCCGCGCGGCCGCCGCCCCGCGGGTTACGTGCAAGCCGGCGGAAAACTTTACCAGTAAAGCCGTTCGCGCGAGCCGCGCCACTTTTTTTGCTCGCGTCCTATACAAAGCGTTGCCGCGTTCCCTATACTGTTCGAAAGCGGTGCGTCACGTTGCGTTACGATCGATCGTTCTCGCGAGCGTATCGCCCAGACGATTCGAATTGCTCAGTTCCCTTGGCCTCGAGGTCCGCGTCGTCGGCAGCGGCGTCGATGAAGGAGATCGCCCCGGATATGCCCCACGCGAACTCGCGGCGCTCCACGCGGCGGCCAAGGCGGCAGCGGTCGCACGCCGGGAAACGGGCGCCCTCGTCGTTGCGGCGGATACGGTGGTCGATTTAGACGGCGTCTCGCTCGGCAAACCGCGCGATCCGGCGGAAGCGCGGTCGATGTTGCGCGCCCTATCGGGGCGCGAGCACGTCGTGCACACGGCCTACGCGGCGGCCGACGGCTCGCGCGGCAGCGAGTTTTCCGGCATCCGCTCGACCCGGGTACGCTTCGCGGCCCTCGGCGACGCGGCGATCGCGGCCTACGTGGAGAGCGGCGACCCGTTCGACAAAGCCGGCGCCTACGGCATCCAAGGGCGGGGCGCGGCGCTGGTCGAGTCGATCGACGGCGATTTTTACACGGTGATGGGCTTCCCGCTCGGCGATTTCGTGCGCCGCCTGGACGAGCTCGGCTACGCCTTGCCCGCCGCGGGGGCGCGCGCGACGTGATCTCCATGCTCTCGAGCGTCCGCGCCACCATCAGCCCGGACATCGGGCTCGACCTCGGCACGGCCAACACGGTCGTCTACGAGCGCGGCGCGGGCGTCATCGTGAGCGAACCATCCGTGGTCGCCTTCGACGTGCGCACGGACGCCGTCATCGCCATCGGCCACGCGGCCAAGGAACTCGAAGGCCGCGCGCCCGGCCGCGTCTCCGTCGTGCGGCCGCTGCAACGCGGCACGATCTCCGACTTTCGAGCGGCGCAAGTGCTCGTCGCGCGCCTCGTCGACCGCGCGCTCGCTTCGCGTCCGCGCCTGGCGCCGCGCCTGATCGCCTGCATCCCGGGCTGCGCCACGGATATCGAGTGCAAGGCGGTCGAGCAAGCGGTCCGCGCCGCCGGCGCCCGCTACACCACCTACGTGCCGCAAGCCGTGGCCGCCGCCGTCGGCGCCGGCCTCGACGTGACCGCCCGGCGGCCGCAGATGGTCGTCGACATCGGCGGCGGCACGACCGAGATCGCCGTCCTCGGCACCGCGGGCGTGATCCGGCTGGCCTCGGTGCAAGTCGGCGGCAACGATCTCGACGCGGCCATCATCCACCGCCTGCGCGCCGACCGCTTCGCCGTCGGCCGGGCGACCGCCGAACGCCTGAAGATGGAACTGGGCTTCACCGGCCGGCCGCGCGGCGAGAGCCCGCGCACGATCAACGGCATCGACCTCGACGCCGCCGCGCCGCGCGCGCGTGAAGTTTGCGAGACCTTCGTCGGCGAAGCGATGCACGAAGTCATCGAACGCATCCTTCGCGGCGTCAACGCCGTTCTCGAATCCGTGCCGCCCGACGTCGCCGCCGACCTTCTGGAGAGCGGCATCACGCTGACCGGCGGCGGCGCGCTCATCGCCGGGCTCGCGAGCGAGATCGGAATTCGCTCGAACGTGCCGACGACGGTGGCGGACGATCCGTTGACGTGCGTCGCGCGCGGAGCGGGCGAAATCCTCGGTTCGCCGACTTTGCTCGAAAGCGTCAGACCGCATGCGGACCGGCTGACGAGGTGGTACCAATCTTTACGTATCGGGATGAGAGAAAGCTATTCGCCGTAATCGGGGCGGTCATCGTGGCCGCGCTGGTCGCTCTCGTTCAACTCGACGCCGCCAAGAGCGGTAAACCGAGCCTGATCGCCGTCGCCGTCACCTCCGTCGCCGTGTGGACGCAGAGCGCCGTCGCCGCGACGGCGAGCGCCGTCGGCAACGCGGGCGCGACGATCGAGGAGGCACCGCGACTCTACGCCGACAACGCCGACTTGCGCGCGCGCAACGACGCGCTGCGCAGCGAGAACGACCGGCTGCGCGAGGCGCTCGCGGCCGCGCCCGACGCGGCGGCGCTGGCGCGCGTGGCCGCGCGCCAAGACGGCATCGCGGCGACGACGATCGGCTACGATCCCGAAAACGCGTCGCGCACGATCACGATCGACCGGGGCAGCGAAGCGGGCGTGCGCCGCGACGACGGCGTGATCGACGACGACGGCGTCGTCGGCCGCGTCGTCGAGACGACGCCGTTCACGAGTTCGGTGCTCTTGCTGACGGACGGCGCGAGCAAGGTGCCGGCCGTCGTGCAGCGCGGCCGCTGGTGGGGCATCGCGACGGGCACCAACTCGCGCGTGCGCCTCGAATACGTCTCGCAAGACGCGCGCCTCACCGTCGGCGACGCCGTCGTCACGGGCGAAGGCCGCTCGTTCCACGCGGGGTTGCTCATCGGCCGCATTGCCGCGGTCGATCATCCCGAGGGCGCGCTCTATCAGTCCGCCGTCGTCGAGCCGGCCGTGGCGTTCGGGCGGCTCGGCCGCGTGCTCGTCATCCGCCGATGAATCGCCTCGCTCCCGCGGACGTCGCGCGCACGCGCGCGTTTTGGGCCGCGAACAAACCGGGTGAAACGGCGGCGCCGGCGTACGTTCCCGATCCGCCGGTGTGGTGGCACGTCGCGCTCGCGCTCGCCGTCGCGCTGACGCTGCAAGCGTCGCTCGCGCCGTTTCTCGCGCTGCGCGGCGGCACGCCGCCGCTGGTGGCGTTGCTGGTCGCGTGGTACGCGATCCGCACGGGTTCGCTGCGCGGCTTCACCTTCGGCTTGCTCGCCGGCGCCGCCGAAGACGCGCTCGCGGGCACGACGGGCGCCGCCTGGACGTTCGCGACGGCGCTCGCGGGGCTCGGCGCGGGGCGCCTGGCGCGCACGTGGCTGGCCGACATGCCGCTCGCGCTCGTGCCCGGCGCCGCCGCCTTCGTGCTCGGCCGCTTCGGCGCGTTCGCGCTCGTGCTGCAACTCGAAGGGCGGCCGCTGGCGCTGCCCGTCGCGCATTTGCACGCGGTGCTGTGGCAGTGCGCGCTCGCGTCGCTCGCCGCCCTCGTCTTGCCGCGCGCTTTTCCCGCCTTGCTCGGCAAGCGGCACTGATGCGCACCGTCGCCGAGTCGCCGCGCGCGTTCCCGCGCGGCACGTGGAAGCTCGTCGCGTTCGGCCTGGCCGTCATGCTGGCGCTCGCCGGACTGGTGGCGCGCCTGACGCAGATTCAAGTGTTCGAAGGCGCGCGCTTCGCCGCCGCCGCGCGCGCGAATCAAATTCGCCGCATTCCGGTCGCCGCGCCGCGCGGACGCATCTACGATCGCAACGGCGTCGTGCTCGTGCGCAGCCGGCCCTCGTTCGTCTGCGCGATGATTCCCTCCGACGTGCGCGACATCGACGCGACGATGGCGCAGCTCGCCCGCGTGCTCGCGATCCCCGAAGCACTCCTGTGGAAGCGGCTGCTGCACCACCGCGGCATCGACTACAAGAGTTTCGACGAGGTCGCGACCTACGAACCGTACGGGCCGGTGGTGCTCGCGAGCGATCTCTCGAGCACGCAGATGGCGCGGCTCGCCGAAGCGCAGGACCAGTTGCCGGGGCTGGACCTCGAAGCGCAGCCCGTGCGCGACTATCCCTATCGGAAACTCGCCTCGCACGTGTTCGGATACGTCGGCGCGATCACCGAAGACGAGTACGAGAAGCTCAAAGCGCGCGGCTATACGACGAACGACGTGATCGGCAAGGAAGGCCTCGAAGAACGTTACGACGCGTACCTGCGCGGCGTCGCCGGCGGCGAACAGATCGAAGTCAACGCCTCGGGCCAACTGGTACGGCGCCTCGGACCCGTCGATCCGACGCCCGGCAACAGCCTCGTGCTCACGATCGACTGGCGCGTGCAAGAGATCGTCGAGACGGCGCTGCGCGAACAGTTGGCCGCGACCGCGAAGTTGCGCGGCCGGCCGCTCGCCGGGGCCGTCGTCGCGCTCGATCCGAGCGACGGCGGCGTGCTCGCGCTCGCTTCGTATCCGAACTTCGATCCCAACGATTTCACCAACGGCATCAAGGAATCGACCTTCGAGCGCTACTTGAAGGACCCGTTGCGGCCGCTCTACGATCGCGCGATCGCGGCCGCCACGCCGACCGGCTCGACGTTCAAGATGGTGACCGGCAGCGGCGCGCTGACCTCGGGCGTCATCGGAAAAAATCAAGTCCTGTACGATTCGGGCGCGTGGAACTGCTACGGCCACACCTTCGTCGACGTCGCCTCGGGCGGCCTCGGCACGACCGACTTCGAACACGCACTGGCCGCCTCGTCCGACGGCTACTTTTACCAGCTCGGCTACCGGCTCGGCAACGCGCGGCTGCGCTACTGGGCGCTGCAGTACGGGCTCGGCAGCAAACTCGGCATCGACGTGCCGGGCGAATACGAAGGCAATTGGCCGACCAACGCCTGGTCGCTCAAAGTGTACGGGTTGCCGCTGGAACCGAGCGATGCGTGCCAGCTCGCGATCGGGCAAGGCGCGATGCAAGCGACGCCGCTGCAGATGGCGAGCATCACCGCCACGGTCGTCAACGGCGGCACGCTCTTCCGGCCGCACCTCGTCGCCGAGATCCGCGACGCACGCGGGCGCACGATCAAGCGCTACGAGAACGAAGTCATCCGCCACGTTCCCGTCACGGCCGAAGCGCTGCGCGAGGTGCGAGCGGGGATGGATCAGGTGACGAAACCGTGGGGCACGGCGTACGGCGAAGACGTGCCGGGCGTCCCCTACGGCGGCAAGACCGGCACGGCCGAAACCGACGGCGGCAACGGGCCCAACACGACCTGGTTCGTCGCCTACGCGCCCTCGAATGCGCCGAAGATCGCGCTCGCGGTGTTCATGGAGCGCTCCGGCGGCTATGGCGCGAACACGGCGGCGCCGGTCGCGCGCCGCATCATCGCCGGCTACTTCCACAAGAAGCTGCCGGAATGAGCGCGAAAGGGCCCGCATGATCGCGCACGACATTCGCCCCTCGGCCGCCGCGCAACGCCTCGTGGGCGAAGGCGCCTTCGAAGCGCTGGCGCGCGCGCGCGAACTGGAAGCGCTCGGCAAGGACGTCATCCACCTCGAGATCGGCGAACCGGATTTCGCCACGCCGGCCCACGTGAAACGCGCGGGCATCGCGGCGATCGAGGCCGACCGCACGCACTACACGCCCTCGGCGGGAACGCCGGCGCTGCGCGACGCGATCGCCGCCTACGCGAGCCGCTTCCGCAACGTCGCGCCGTTCGCGCGCGACGAGGTCGTGGTGAGCCCGGGCCTCAAGCCGCTGATTTGGAACGTGCTCTCCGCGCTGCTCGATCCGGGCGACGAGATCGTCTTCGCCGACCCCGCCTATCCGTCGTACGCAGGGACGTCGGCCTACCTGCAAGCGCGGACCGTGCCGATTCCGCTCGTCGAAGCCGCCGACTTCCGGCTCGACCTCGACATGCTCGCCGCGAAAATGTCCGCGCGCACCAAAGTGCTCGTGCTCAACTCGCCGCACAATCCCACGGGCGGCGTGCTGACCCGCGCGGACCTCGAAACGATCGCCGAACTCGCGCTGCGTCACGACGTGACGGTCGTCTCGGACGAGATCTACAGCCGCAACATCTACGACGGCGAGTTCTTTTCGATCCTCGCGCTCGACGGCATGCGCGAGCGCACGATCCTGCTGGACGGCTTCTCGAAGGCGTACGCGATGACGGGCTGGCGGCTCGGCTACGGCATCATGCCCGCGCCGATCGCGAAGACCGTGTCGCTGCTGGGCCAGAACAACTACTCGTGCACGACGACCTTCGTGCAAGACGCCGGCATCGCCGCGCTCGAGGGTCCCGACGACGACGTGCGCGCGATGGTCGCGGAGTTCCGGGTGCGCCGCGACGCGATCGTAGCCGGACTCAACTCGCTGCCCGGCATCTCGTGCAAAGTCCCCGGCGGCGCGTTCTACGCCTTTCCCAACGTCGGCGCGATCACGCACGACGATCGCAAGCTCGCCTCGTTTCTGCTCGAAGAGGCGCTGGTGGCGGGGCTCGGCGGTTCGTGCTTCGGCGCGGCCGGACGCGGCTACATGCGCTTCTCGTACGCGAACTCGCTCGAGCACATCGCCGCCGCGATCGAACGCATGCGCGCGGCGCTGCCGCGCTTCGAGGCGTAGCGGCGCGAGCCGCTAGACGACGAGCCCCATCGCCTTCTTCACGTCGGAGACGGTTTCGCGCGCGATGACCCGCACGCGTTCGGCGCCGCGCGCGAGGATCGCCGGGATCGTCGCCGGATCGATTGCGGCGCGGCGCTCGCGGATCGGGCGCAGATACTCGTTGAGCTTCAGCGCGAGTTCCGATTTGCAATCGACGCAGCCGAGCGCGCCCGAACGGCAGTCGGCGTCGATCGCGGGCACGCGCGCTTCGTTGACGATCCCGTGCAGTTTGAAGACGGGACAAATCTCGGGCCGCCCCGGATCGTGCCGCCGCACTTTCTGCGGATCGGTCACCATCGCGCGCGTTTTCTTGGTCGTCGTTTCTTCGTCGTCGGCGACGTCGATCGCGTTGCCGTAGGATTTGGACATCTTGCGGCCGTCGGTTCCCGGCACGTCGGGAAAGGTCGAGAGCTGCGCCTGCGGTTCGACGAGCGTCGGGCCGTACAGGAAATTGAAGCGGCGCACGACTTCGCGACCGAGTTCGAGGTGCGAGAGCTGGTCTTTGCCGACGGGTACGGTGTCGGCGCGGACGATCGCGATATCGACCAGTTGCATGAGCGGATACCCGAGAAAACCGTACGTCGCGATCTCGGGGCCGAGCGCCGCGATCTGGTCTTTGAAGGTCGGCACGCGCTGCAGCCACGCGACCGGCACGATCATCGAGAGCAGCAAGTGCATCTCCGAAATTTCGGGGACGTGCGACTGGACGTACATCGTGCAGCGTTCCGGATCGATGCCGACCGCGATCCAGTCGCGCACCATCTCGATCACGTTCGCCTCGAAGTCGCCGGTACGTTCGTAGGCGGTCGTCAGCGCGTGCAGGTCGGCAACTTCAAAAAACGCCTCGTCGCTGCGCGCGAAAGCGGCCCACTGCGAGAGGGCTCCGACGACGTGTCCGAGGTGAATCCGGCCCGTCGGCCGGGCGCCCGACATGATGCGCCGCGCTTGCGCGCCGGGCCGTGATGCTTGCTGCATGGTCGTGCGCTCTTTACGGCTGCGCGCGGGCGCGACCTGCCGCAAATAGTTTGGTCCTTTAGTATGCGGTCCGCATGCCGCCGCGCTCGACCCCGGCCGCGATGCGTTCGCGCACGAACGCCCGCGCGCGTTCGATCGCGTCGTGCGTCGATGCGCCCCGCGCGAGCCACGCAGCGAGCGCGCATGCCAGCAGGCACCCCGTGCCGCGCAGCTCGAGCGCGAGGCGCGGCGCCGCGTAGTCGCGCGACCCGTGCGCGTCGACGTAGACGTCGAGCGGCGCGCCCGGCAGATGGCCGCCGGTCACGAGCGCGGCACGCGCGCCGAGCGCCACGAGCGCGCGGCCGGCGCGCTCCATGCCGTCGCGGTCGGCGATGCGGCGCACGCCCGTCAACGCGGCCGCCTCGGCGAGATTGGGCGTGACGAGCGTGCAGACGGGCAGCAGGCGCTCGATCAGGCATGCGCGGGTCGCGTCGTCGGCGAACCCCCCGCCGCCGCTCGGCCCGAGCACGGGGTCGTACACGACGGGCACGTCCGCGCCGGCCAACCGCTCCGCCACGACCGCCGCCGACGCCGGATCGAGCAGCGCGCCGATGCGGTAGGCCGCGACCGGCGCCTCGGCCAGCGCGTCGAACTGCGCCGCGACGAGCGACGCCGCAACCGGCGCGGCCGCGTGCACGCCGTGGCGATCCTGCGCGGTCACGCCGCACACAACGGTGAGCGCGCGCGCGCCGCACGCGTCGAGCGCTCGCACGTCGAGACCGACGCCCGCGGCGTTCCACGGATCGCTCGCGCCGATCGAACAGACCAGCGGCGCGCTCACGGGTGCAACGCCTGCCAGCGCGCGACGAGCGCGCGCGCCGCCGCCGCGGGCGCGGGCGCCCGGGCCACCGCCGAGATGACGGCCGCCATCGCGGCGCCGCTGCGCGCGACCTCGTCCAGATTGGCCAGATCGATGCCGCCGATCGCGGCGACCGGCAGCGCCGTCGCCGCCACGACGCGCGCGACGCCCTCGATGCCGATCGCCGGGCCGGCGTCGCCTTTGGTCGCGGTCGCCGCGAACGGACCGGCGCCGAGGTAGTCCGCGCCCAAGGCTTCCGCGGCCCGCGCCTCCGCGGGCGTCGCCGCGGAGACGCCGAAGAGCCGGTCGCCGAGCCGCGCGCGAATCGTGCGAGCGTCGACGGCGGCGAGATCTTCTTGGCCGGCGTGCCAGCCGTCGGCGAGCAGCGCCGCGTCGAGATCGTCGTTGACGACGAGCGTCGCTGCAGCCGGCCGCGTGCGCGCGAGCAGCGCCGCCAGCACGTCGCGGTCGACGCCGCTTTTCGCGCGGTACTGCACGAGCCGCACGCCCGCGGCCAAAACGGCATCGAGCAACGCGAGCGGATCGAGGGCACTTTCGGCGTCGACGATCGCGTAGATTCCCGCGAGCGTCGCGCGGCGCGCGAGCGCTCGATCGCGGCGCATCAACGCGCCGCTTCCGCGCGCGCTAGGGCGAGTTGGAAACGACGACCAGCACCGACCCTTGCACGCTGCCGCCGGCCTGCGTCGCGAGCAAGGTGTAACAGTAACTCGTGTCCGAGCCGCTCGGCAGCAGTCCGGCGACGCCCTCCGCGTACACCGTGTTCGCCGCTTGCGCCGGCGGCAGCACGACGGGATTGATCGCGTTCGCCGGAACGTAGTACACCGGGATGGCCGGCACGGGTGCCAGCGGCACGAGGTCCGGCGCGCCGCACTTGTGGGAGCCGTTGGGCGACGAGCCGACCTGATACGGCGTGCCCGCGGGCGCGAAGGCCGCGACCCAGGTGAACGTCGCGTTCGGAACGATCTGCGGCGCGATGCCGCTGCCGCTCACGCCTTCGGCATTCACTTGCACGGCGGGCGGGTTGGTCGCACCCGGACTGTAGAGGGCCACGAAAAAGTCGTTCGCTTGGCCCGAGCCGTTGGTGAAGACGACGTGGTCGATCGACGCGTTGTTGCCGGTCGTGAGCCCGGAACCGGAATTGCACGCGCTCAAGAACGCAAGTCCACACGCGGTCAAAACCGAGAGCGCCAGACGACGCATACGAAACTCCCGTTCGGCACGAGAAAAAAAGCGACGGACGAGGTACGCGTCCACCGACACGCCGAGCGGGTTTGTGCACGCTCTTGAGGTCTCCTCCGACCTGCGGCGAGGAAGGCAAGGTTAGCCGGAGAGCCGGTACGTCGGAACGTCGAGCTCGAACGGAGCGTCGCCGCCGTCGAGCAGCGCCGGCGCGAAGGTGAAGGTCAACGATTTCGGCGTGTAGCGATCGGGCGTCGCAAACGCCATGACCCCGGTGTACCGGCTGCTGGGCGCGAGCCGCAATCCGGTGTACAGCGTGCGATCGGTCAGGCCCGGCAGCTTCGTCGCGATCGGCTGATACGCCGCGCCGGCATCGTCGCGCAGCAGCGATCGCCCGTAGGGCAAGAGCGTCACGGTGGCGTCGCCGCGATTGGCGAAGGTTACCACGACCTCGACGCGGCCGGTGAAGAACGAGATCTTGCGCACGTCGACGGACACGCCGGAAACGCGCGCCGACAGTCCGTCCGGAGCGAGCGCGCGCCACGGATGAAACGCATCCTTCACGCGCGGACCGCGCGCACCCGGAATCAAGCCGTACGCGACCTTAGCGGTCGCGCTCGCCTGCGCTTCGTGGGCGGGGTCGAAGAACGCGATTCGTTCCGAGACGATCGCGACGGTACCGCGCGCCGGATCCGTCGTCGAGGCGAGGATGCGGAACGAGTGAATCCGCAGCCGATCGGCCGTGAAGCCCGACGCGAAATTCGCGGCCGTGCCGAAGTAGCGGCGCTCCGCGTCCGTCAGCAAGGCGAACGCCGCCGGATACCGCTCGTCGCGTAGCGCGGCGAGGTAGCGCGTCAGTACGTCGCGCTGCGCGTTCGAAAGCGCGGCGGCGACGAGCGCGGGCGCGAGGGTCGCCGTGGCGAGCGCGAACGCCGCGCACGCGACGGCCGCTCGCCGGCGGAAGCGCGTCACGACGGCTCGGGTGCGATCGCGTCGAGGATGCGCGACAGCTCGCCGTCGTCGGCGTACTTGATTTCGATGCGGCCGCCGCGTTTGGCCGGGTGCAGCGCGACCGCCGTCGCCAGTGCGTAACGCAGCCGCGCTTCGACGGCCTGCAAGTCCGGCGAGACGCGCCCGTTGCGGCGGCCGGGCGTGCCCGCGGCGCGCTTGCGGCGCTCGGCGAGCCGCTCCACGTCGCGCACGGTCAGCCCCTCGCGCTCGATGCGCTCCGCGACCGCTTCGCGCTCCGCTTCGTCGAGCGCGAGCAGCGCGCGGGCGTGGCCTGCGCTCAAGGCCCCGCGGCGCAGCCGGGCTTTGATCGCGTCGGAGAGGCCGAGCAGACGCAGAGCGTTGGCGATGCTCGGCCGGCTCTTGCCGATCCGCTCGGCCAGCCGCTCTTGGGTGAAGGCGTACTCGTCGATCAGGTGCGCGAAGCCCATCGCCTCCTCGAGCGGGTCGAGGTCTTCGCGCTGCAGGTTCTCGACGACCGCCACTTCGAGGCTCGCGCGATCGTCGGCTTCGCGCACGATGGCCGGTATCGACTCGAGCCGGGCCGCAGCCGCGGCACGCCAGCGCCGTTCGCCCGCGATCAGTTCGTAGGTGGGGCTGCCCGCGCCGGGGAGCGCCCGCACCAGAATCGGCACGAGCACGCCGAGTTCGCGGATCGACTGTTCGAGTTCGGTCAGCGCCGCTGGGTCGAAATTCTTGCGCGGCTGCCGCGGATTGGGGCGGATCGCGTCGACGCGAATGGAGCTCAGCGCGGCGCTCGGCGCCCGGGCCGGACCGAGCAGGGCGTCGAGACCGCGGCCGAGGCCGCGTTTGGGAGCGCTCACTGCGCCACCACTTCCCGTGCCAGCGCCAGGTACGCCTGCGCGCCGCGGCTCTTGACGTCGAAGAGGGCGACCGGCTTGCCGAAGGACGGCGCCTCGGAAAGCCGAATGTTCCGCGGGATCTGGGTTCGGAAGACTTGGTGGGGAAAGTAAGCGTGCACTTCGTCGAGGACCTCCACGGCCAAGCGCGTCCGGCCGTCGAACATCGTGACGAGCACGCCGGAGATGAAGAGCGAGGGATTGAGCGCTTCCCGAATGCGCTGGACGACGCTGGTAAGCTGCGAAAGCCCCTCCAGCGCGTAGTACTCGGCTTGAACGGGGATCAGCACTTCGCTCGCCGCGGTCAGGGCGTTGAGAGTCAAGAGCCCGAGCGACGGCGGGCAGTCGATGAGGACGAACTCGTAGCGAGCGGCCACCGGTTCGAGCACCCGCCGCAGCTTGGTCTCGCGCGAGATCGCCGAGACCAATTCGATCTCCGCGCCCGCCAGCGCGATCGTGGCCGGCACGAGATCCAAGTGGGGGACGCCCGTCGACACGACGACCTTCTCGATGGGGACGTCGGCCAGTAGCACGCCGTAAATGTCGTTGGCGAGGGCGCGCTTATCGACTCCGAGACCGCTCGTCGAATTGCCCTGCGGGTCGATGTCGACCAGCAAGACGCGATGGCCGAGGATGGCGAGCGACGCGCCGAGATTGACGGCCGTCGTGCTCTTTCCGACGCCGCCCTTCTGATTGACGATCGCGATCGTGCGCGTCACCCGAGGTGGCCGCCCGAGGCGGCGGGAGCCGGATGCCGCGCGCAAGCCGGGTGCCTCGAGTCGAGCGCCGCGCAACCATGAGGCGAATGCCAAGGAAAATACGCGCGAAGCCTCACGTTTTCACGATTCTCAGTCGCTGGAGGGTTTCCCGGTACTTGGCGAAGGCCGATTGTTCCACGTGAAACGACCTCGGCGCCACGGGAAAGCGTGCACGAACCACGTTTCCACAATCACGCCCAAGGGTGCGTCCCGCTAGCGGCTTTTTCGCGGTTCGCGAAATGGCCCTGGGCTCCGTGGAGAAGGTTGGAGCGCCCACTTATTTCGGCAAAAGCGCGACGGTAGCGGGTCCTCGCCGCTTGTTTCACGTGAAACGAGACTGCCGCGCTCGAGCGGCTCTATCAATAACGCCGCGCATCGCATGCATGATCCCAGGCCAAGTCTCGCCAGTCCCGAGCGCGGACCCCAAGTCGTCTGAGCGCCACGGGCCCGCGCTCAGCCGTCCTCGTCACTTTCGGGTCGTGGACCGGGCTCGGCCGCCAGCGACGCGACCGACGTCGATAGCAGGTTCAAAAGCCGCGTGCGCTCGTTTGCGGCCGGGTCGTCGGTGACGCGCTCGAGCAGCGCCTTCAGCACGACGCCGACCTCGCGCCCGCCGCGCGAACCGGCCGTGAGGCCCGCCGCCTGCAGGGCGGCGATGACGTCGTTGCCGTCGACGGCCAAGTCGCGCACGCTGAGGGCGGGCCGTTCCGCCAGCACCGCCCGAACGCGCTCTTCGAAGCGTTCGTTATCATCGCCGCGCTTGGGCAAGCCGCTGCCGACGACGTCGGCCCCGCGAAGGGCGAACTGGCGCTCGAGCAGATCGGCGCCGACGCGCCGGATGAAGCGGCGCAGCGTGCGCGGCTCGAGCTCCGGGTCGGCGGCGTACATATGATGGCGCACGAGGCGTGCGGTGCGCTCGACCGTGTCGAGCGGAAAGCGCAGCCGCTCGAGCGCCTCGCGCGTCATCGCTTCCCCCACGATCTCGTGCCGATAGAAGTGCGCGTACGCCTCGCCGTCCTCGGTCGACTTCGTGCGCGGCTTCCCGGCGTCGTGAAAGAGGGCGGCCAGCCGAAGCACGAGGTCGCCCGGCGGCGCCGCGTCCAGCGTGGCGAGCGTGTGGCGGTACACGTCGTAGGCGTGGTACACGTTTTGCGCGACCCCGATCCCCTCGGCGATTTCGGGTAAGACGACGGCGAGCAGGCCCGATTCGCGCATGATTTCCAAGCCGATCGAGGGCCGGCGCGCGCCCTCGAGCATCTTGACCAACTCGTCGCGCACGCGTTCGGGCGAGACGCTCGCCGCCAGCGGCGCCGCGGCCGCCATCGCGGCCCGCGCGGCGGGCGACACGGCGAACTCGAAGCGCGCCGCGAACTGGCACGCCCGCAGCATGCGCAGCGGGTCCTCGGCGAAGACCGTGGGGACCACGACGTCGATGCGCCGTGCGCGAATGTCGGCCTCGCCGCCGAAGGGGTCGACCAGCGCTCCGCTATCGAGCGACCGCGCGATCATGTTCATGCGGAAGTCGCGGCGCCCCAAATCGTCCGCGAGCGGCACGTCCGGGCCCGACTCGACCGCGAAGGCGCGGTGGCCGACGCCGGTCGAGCGCTCGCGCCGCGGCAGCGCGACGTCGACCGTCGTGCCGTCGACCGTCGTCTTGACGACCGCGAAGGCCGCCCCGACGACGTCGGTGGGCCCGACCCGCCGCAGCCGCTCGACGAGCTCGTCGAGCGTCAGGCCCACGGCGACGTAGTCGAGATCCTTCGCCGGCCGGTCGATGCCGTCGAGTTGCGAGCGGATTTCGTCGCGCACGCGGCCGCCGACCGCGTAGAGCGAGCCGGGCGGCAGCGCTCCGACCAGCGCGCGATCGATCGCCGCGGCGTCAGGCATCGGCGCACAGCGGGCGCTTGGCCGGGATGCCCGCGCGCCGCGGGAACCGCTGGTTCGTCGCCGCGATTTTCCGTACGACGAGCACCCGGCGATCGTCGCCCGCCGGGTCGACGAGCTCCGCGGCGAGTTCGCCACCAAGCACGAGCAGGGCGTCGGCCGTCGCGCGGCGCTCCGCGTCGTCGAAGGCGCCGCGCTGCAGGAGCGCCGTGCCGCCCACCGCGAGCAGCGGCAGCGTCAGTTCGAGCACGACCGGGACGGCACCGACCGCGCGCGCCGTCGCCGAGGCGAAGCGGCCCCGCAGCGTCTGGTCGCGCCCCGCGTCTTCGGCCCGCACGGCCAGCACCTCCGCGTCGAGCTCCAGATCGCGGACGATTTCCCGCAAGAACGCCGCCTTTTTCGCCAGCGACTCGATCATCGTGACGCGCGCACCCGTCGCGATCGCGAGCGGAATCGCGGGGAAGCCTCCCCCGCTGCCGACGTCCACGAGCGGGCCGCGGACGAGCCCCGCGATCGCGAGCGAATCGCGCACGTGCGCCTCGACGGCGGCGGCGTCGCGCGCGCCCGTCAAATTCAAGCTCGCGTTGCGTTCGAGCAGCCGGCGGGCGAACGTCTCGAGTTTGTCGCGGGCGGCCGGCGGCAGCCGTTCGAGGGAAAACTCGGCGGCCGTCACGCGGGGCGCGCGGCCGCGGGTCCGGCCGCAACCGGCGCCTCGCCCGGCTTCGAGCGCGCCGCCCGGTGGAGCGCCACGCTCAGAATCGCGACGTCCGCCGGCGAGACGCCCGGAATCCGGCTCGCCGCGCCGAGCGAACGGGGCCGGTGCAGCGCGAACTTCTCGCGCGCCTCGCGCGAGAGCGCGGCGACCGCCTCGAAGGGGAAATCCTCGGGCACGGCCGTCCCTTCGCCGCGCTCCGCGCGCGCCACGGCCAGCGCCTGCCGCTTCACGTAGCCTTCCAGCTTGATTTCGATCGCGATGCGCTCGCGCAGTTCGGGATCCTCCGGCAGGGCGGCGCCGAGCGCGGCCGGCTCGACGTCGGGCCGGCGTAGCGCTTCGGCGGCGGTGAGCCCCGCGAGCGGCCCTGCCGCGGGGCCGAGCCGGAACGTGCGCGCCCGCGCGACGCCGCCCTCGAGCGCCTCGCGCCGCGCGCGGAACGCCTCGTAGGCGCCATCGGGCAAGAGCCCGATCGCGTGGCCGAGCGGCGAGAGGCGCACGTCGGCGTTGTCGTGCCGCAACACGACGCGATGCTCGGCGCGCGACGTCAGCATGCGGTACGGTTCGTCGACGCCGCGGGTCACCAGGTCGTCGACCAGCACGCCGATGTAGGCCCGTTCGCGGCCGAGCACGAGCGGCGCTTCGCCGCGGGCGGCGCGCGCCGCGTTGATCCCGGCCATGAGGCCCTGCGCCGCGGCCTCTTCGTAACCCGACGTGCCGTTGAGCTGCCCGCAATGGTAGAGCCCCGCGACGCGCCGCGTTTCGAGCGACGCGCGCAGTTCCGTCGGCGGCACGTAATCGTACTCGACCGCGTAGCCGGGCCGCAGCATCCGCGCCGCTTCGAGGCCGGGCAGCGTGTGCAGCATCGCGAGCTGCACCTCGGCCGGCAGCGACGTCGAAAAGCCGCCGACGTAGAGCGAGTCCGTCGTCCAGCCTTCCGGCTCGACGAAGATCAGGTGCGACGGATTGTGGGAAAACTTAACAACTTTATCTTCTATCGACGGGCAGTAGCGCGGCCCGATGCCGCGGATCAGGTCGAGTCCGTAGAGCGGCGAGCGATGCAGGTTGTCGCGCACGAGCGCGTGCGTGCGTTCGTTCGTCGTCACGACGTGACAGGGCAGTTGCGGCCCGGCAAATTCGCGCGGGCTGCGATAGGAAAACGGCAGCGGCACGGGGCTCGGCGCCTGTTCGCGCATGCGCGCGAAATCGACGCTCTCCGCGGCGACGCGCGGCGGCGTGCCCGTCTTGAGGCGGGCCGTGGGAAAACCCGCGCGCCGCAGCGATGCGGACAGCGCGAGCGCCGGCGCTTCGCCCAAGCGGCCCGCCGCTTCGCTGTGATCGCCGCGGAAGATCTTGCCGCCCAGAAACGTTCCGGTCGCGAGCACGACGCGGCGCGCGCGCAGCGTCCGCCCGTCCTGCGTGACGACGCCCGCCACCGCGCCGTTTTCGACGAGCACGTCGTCGACGAGCCCCTCGACGATCGTTAAGTGCCGAAGCGATTGCAGGAACGCCGTCGCCTCGCGAACGTAGGCCGCTTTGTCCGCTTGCGCGCGCAGCGCGCGCACCGCCGGGCCTTTCGACTCGTTGAGGAAACGGACGTGCAGCGCACAGCGATCCGCGATGCGCGCCATCGCGCCGCCGAGCGCGTCGATCTCGCGCACGAGTTGGCCCTTGGCGCTGCCGCCGATCGAGGGATTGCAGGACAGCGTGCAGATGCGCGCGGCGTCGCCCGTCACGAGCACCGTCTCGACGCCGAGCGCCGCCGCCGCGTGCGCCGCCTCGAGCCCCGCGTGGCCGCCGCCGACGACGATGACCGCGGTCTCGTCGCGCCCGTTACTCATCCGCCGATCCTACCACGGCTACTTCCCCACGCAAAAGCGCGCGAACACCGCGTCGAGCAGCGATTCGCTCGCTTCGCGCCCGGTCAACGCGCCGAGCGCGGCGCGTGCGGCCGCGAGGTCGCTCGCGGCCAAATCGATCGGCGCGTCTTCGCCGAGCGTCGCGAGCGCGTGCGCGAGCGCTTCGCGCGCCGCCAGCACCGCGTCGGCTTGGCGCGCCGTTCCCAGGTGCGGCCGCGCGAGATCGGGCCGGTCGGCGACAGCGTGCGCGCGCAGCGCCTCGCGAACCGCGCGGACCGTATCGCGCGCGAGCGCGCTGCCGAGCAGCGCGTCGGCGTCGGCGGCGTCGCGCGCGCGGAAGCCGGCGTCGCCGAGATCGGCCTTGTTGAACAGCGCGACGCGCGGCCGCGAGCGCGTGCGCGCCAGGATGTCGCGCGCTTCGGGCGCGAGCGCGCGCGAACCGTCGACGACCACGAGCGCCACGCTCGCCGTCGCCAGCGCCGCCTCGCTGCGCGCGATGCCGGCCGCTTCGAGCGCGTCGTCGCTCGCGCGCAAACCCGCCGTGTCGACGACGCGCGCGACCGCGCCGTCGCCGAGCGCCACCGTCTCCTCGATCGTGTCGCGCGTCGTGCCCGGCCGCTCCGACACGAGCGCCCGGTCGCTCTCGAGCAGCGCGTTGAGCAGCGACGACTTGCCGGCATTGGGCGGACCGACGATCGCAACGGAGAGCCCTTCGCGCACCAGCCGCCCGCGCTCCCAGTCGCTTGCGAGTTCGGCCAGCGCCGCGTCGACCGCGCGGACGCGCGCCGCCGTCGACTCGCGCGCGGGTTCCTCGACCTCGTCGGGAAAATCGAGCGCGGCCGCGAGTTCCGCCGTAACCTCGTCGAGCGCGGCGCGCAGCCGTTCCACTTCGTGCGCGAGCCCGCCGGCGAGCCGCGCCGCCGCGGCGCGCGCGGCGCCGCTCGCTTCGGCGGCGATCAGGTCCGCGACGGCCTCGGCCGCGCTCAGGTCGATCTTGCCCGCCGCGAACGCGCGCCGCGTGAACTCGCCGGGCCCCGCCAGCCGCGCTCCGGCCGCCAGCGTCGAGAGCAGCACGTCGCGCGCGACCGCGGGCGAGCCGTGCACGTGCAGCTCGAGCACGTCCTCGCCCGTGTAACTGCGCGGCGCGCGAAAGAACAAGGCGAGCCCGCGATCGAGCACCGTGCCGGCGCCGTCGACGACCGTGCCGAACGCGGCGGCGCGATCGGCGAGCGGCGCGCGCGCACGGAACACGCGGCTTGCGATGCTCGCCGCCTGCGGGCCGCTGACGCGCACGATCGCGACCGCCCCGCGGCCCGGCGGCGTCGCGATGGCGGCGATCGTCTCCGCGTCCACGCGTGCTCCCGCGAGCGGTTCGACCCTACGCCGAACGCGGAATGACGACGACGCGCCGTTCGGGCTCGACGCCGCTGGATTCGGTGGAGACGAAAGCGTTGTCGGCCAGCGCCAAGTGAATGACTTTGCGTTCGGAGGGCAGCATCGGTTCGAGCGCGATCGGCCGCTTCTCGCGAATCGCCCGCTCGAGCGTCTGCAGCGCCAGCGCCTTCAGCAGGTCGGCGCGCCGCGCGCGATAGCCTTCGGCGTCGATCGTGAAGTAGTGGCGGTCTTTTTTCACGCCCGCGTTCACGATGTTGTTGAAGATCAAGTTGAGCGCTTCGAGCGTATGGCCGTGGCGGCCGATCAGGTTGGCGAGATCCGGCCCGTCGACTTCGAGATACTCACCTTCGGTTCGCGCGTAGTAGCGCACGCGCGCCGAGGTGACGCCCATGCGTTCGAGGATCTGCTCGAGCAGTTCGCGCGCGGGCCGCACGGAATCGGGTTCGGGCATCGCCGCCGGGCGCGGCCGCGGCGGCGCGCTGCCCTCGCGGCGCGGCGGGCGTCCGCCTCCGCCCGGCGCGAAGCCGCCGGCCGCCGGCCGGCGCGGCGTGCGTCCGGCGCGCCGCCGATTCCCATATCCGCGGCCGTCGCCTTCGCCTGCGGGTTTGTGCTCGTCGTCCATCGTGATTCCTCAGCCTTGTTTGGAGATACGGGTGCGCGTTCGCGTTCTTAGCGGCGCGAGCTGCGGCGCCGCCGCGCCGCGCGCGAGCCGCCGCCGGCCTTCGCCGCCGCTCCGCCGTTGGCGCTCGGCGCCGCGTTCGTCGCGACGACCGCCCCCGCGCCGTTCGGGGCGAGTTCGGGATGCGGTCCGACCGCCGCCGGATTGGTGTGATACTTGCGGATGAGATAGAGCTGCTGGCCCATCGTGAACACGTTGAACGACAGCCAGTAGATGATGAGCGCGGACGGCCAGGCGTACTTGAAGCCGAGATAGCCGACCATCGCGGGCGAGACGAACGCCATGATCCGCTGCTGCTGCGCCTGCTGCGGGTCCATCGCCGGGCTCGTGAAGCGGACGCTGAAGTACATCGAGACGATGTAGGCGGCGAGCAGCACGTAGTCGGGCATCGCGAGGCTGGCGGCGAGAATATGATTCGAGGCAAGCGCGATCGGGCTGCCGATCCAGAGCCACGATTGGCTCGCGAACATCGCCTTGTCGCTGATCACGGCCCAGTACAGGCTGATCAGAATCGGCATCTGCAAGAGGATCGGCGCGCAGCCGGCGAGCGGGTTGGCGCCCGTTTCCTTGTAGAGCGCCATCGTTTCCGCGTTCAGTTTTTCGCGATCGTTCTTGTAGCGCGCTTGCAGCGCTTTGAGTTGCGGCGCGAGCTTCTGCGTCTTGAGCATCGCCTTGAACTGCATCGTGTTCAGCGGCCAGAACGCCAGCTTCACGAGCCCCGCAAGGATGATGAGGCTCCAGCCGTAGTTGTGGACGACGCCGTAAATCGATTGCAGCACGACGTGCAGCAGGTTGACGACCGGCTGAATCGGATTGGCGAACGCGAGCCACGCCGCGAACGGGATCTCCAAGGGGGTGCCTTTCAGGAACGAGCTACGGGACGAGGTCGACGCCCCCCGGGTTCCATGGGTGGCAGCGGGCGATCCGCCGCACCGCGAGGGATACACCTCGCAACGGGCCGTGTTTCAACACCGCCTCCTTCGCGTACTGCGAACACGACGGGTAGAAGCGGCAGTTCCGTCCGAGCAGCGGCGAGAGGAGGCGCTGGTACGCGACGATCGGCGCGACGAGCACCTTGCGAGCGAAGCTCACGGGCCGCCGCCCAGCCGCTCGAGCACGCCGGCGACGTCGGCTGCGAGCCGAGCGTACGGCTCGCGGGCGGCCGCGGGATTCGCCACCACGAGCAGCCGCAGCGCCGTCGCGGGGGGCGGCAGTGCTTCGAGCGCGCCGCGGATGCGGCGCCGGATGCGGTTCCGGACGACCGCGCCGCCAACGCTCTTGGAGACGGAGACGGCCAAGCGAACGCCTCCGGAGGCGGCGGGCAGGGCGTACCCCGCCAAGGTCGTCGCGGCGGCCCGCCGGCCGCGGCGGCGCACCGCGGCGATCTCGCCCGAGCGCCGCAGGGCGGCAAACCAGCGCATACCGGAAGCCGCGGCCCGACCTAGACGGTCAGGCGCTTGCGACCCTTTTTGCGGCGCGCCGCGAGCACTTTACGGCCGTTCTTCGTGCTCATGCGCTCGAGGAAGCCGTGGACGCGCTTGCGCCGGCGGTTGTGGGGTTGGAAGGTCCGTTTCACGTGGCAACTCCGGGCGGGCGGCGAAACCCCGGCGGCGCGACGAGCCGCTCGGGAACAGGCCGCTCAGTATAGCGATTTCGGAACCGCGGCGTCAACCGCTTGAGGCTATTTTGCGAACCCTTCCCAGGTTTTCCACACCTGTTCACAAGGTTGTGGAGAGCGCACCCCCCGGCCGGCCGCAAAGCGTCGTCGCAACGTCGATTTCCCGCACGAAAGCGGCTGTGGACGACCTTCGCGCGAGCCTCGCAGAAGGCCGAAATATCGAGGTTTTCTGCACGGTTCGAGGCTGTGCAAAAGGTGCATAAAGTTCGTTCGATTTCCCGGAGGATTCGAGGTGCCGCACTCCAATTGAGCGGCCTCATTCTCGGAGGTCTTAGGCTCCCGCGGGCGCCGTCATTCGGGAATGATTTTAACTAAGGCGGTCAACTAAATGGCTCTGGCGTTAGGTCAGTCCGAAGGCGTTTCCAACGAACTCTGGAACGCGGCGCTGGCGTCCCTGGAACAGAAGTACTCCAAGCCGATTTTCGAGATGTGGCTCAAGCCCATCCGGCCGGTCGCGATGAGCGACGAGGAGATCGTCCTCTCGGTTCAGTCCCCGTTCGCTCGCGACTGGGTCGAAAACCGGCTCAAGGGCGACATTTCCGAGGTCCTCACCGAATTGCTCGGGGCCACCGTGCCGCTGCGCTTCGTGGTGGCGGCCGAGCCGCCGGCGGGCGAGGCGGAGGCCGCCGCGGGCGCCCCGGCGATCGTGAAGGCGGCCGCGCCGACCGAAGACATCCGGCACGGCAACCTCAACCCGCGCTACTCGTTCGAAGAGTTCGTCGTCGGCGTCTCCAACCGGTTCGCGCACGCCGCCTCCCAGGCGGTGGCCGAATCGCCCGCGCGCGCCTACAACCCGCTCTTCCTGTACGGCGGAGTGGGGCTCGGCAAAACGCACCTCATGCATGCGATCGGCCACCGGGTCTTGGCGGCGAACCCGAACGCCAACATCGTTTACGTCTCGAGCGAAAAGTTCACCAACGAATTCATCATCGCGATCAAGAACAATCAGACCGTCGAATTCCGCACCAAGTACCGGCACGTCGACGTGCTCCTGATCGACGACATCCAGTTCCTCGAGGGCAAGGAGCAAACCCAAGAGGAGTTCTTCCACACCTTCAACTCGCTCCACGAAGCGCAGCGGCAGGTCGTCATCTCGAGCGACCGGCCGCCGAAAGAGATCCAGACGCTCGAATCGCGGCTGCGCTCGCGCTTCGAATGGGGGCTGCTCACCGACATCCAGCCGCCCGACCTCGAAACGCGCGAAGCGATCTTGCGCAAGAAGGCCGAGTCGGAAAAGATCCCCGTCCCCGACGACGTGACGTCGTTCATCGCCAAGGTGGTGCCTTCCAACATCCGCGAGCTCGAAGGCGCGCTGATTCGCGTGGTCGCGTTCGCGTCGCTGACCAAATCGCCGATCACGGCCGAACTCGCGGCCGAGGTCCTCAAGAGCGTGGTCGCCTCGGCGCCGACGCGGCGCATCACGATCGCGCTCATCAAGGAGGTCGTGGCCAAGGCGCACGGCCTGACGGTCAAGGAGATGGACCACCAGCGCCGCGAGCAGCGCCTGGCCGCGCCGCGCCAGATCGCCATGTATCTCGCGACCGAACTCACCGATTGCTCGCTGCCGCAAATCGCGCGCGAATTCGGCAAAAAGGATCACACGACGGTCATGTACGCGCGCGATAAGGTGAAGAACCAGATGGCGATCGACGAAGCGTACCGCAACAAAGTTCGCGCGCTGATGGCGCAATGCCAGAGCGATTGAGCGCGAGCGCCCGCCGGCCGCTCACAGCCCGCTGAGGATAGCCCACACAGGGCGCCCTCGGCGGGGTGGATAAGGTTCGAACCCTGCGGCGGCAGCGAACATGTGCAAAGCGGAGCCCCGCCGATGCACAGGTTGTCCGGCGCTCGAACCCGCGTAGCGACGGGCCTCGCGCGTTTTTCCGCAGTTTACACCGCCTTACTACTGTTACGACGACGTTCTTTTTTATTGAAGAGCGGACGCGATGGGGCCCACGGGAGTGAATTCGTGAAGTTCAGCTGCAGCACCAAGGACATAGCATCCGCCGTAGGTGCGGCCAGTAAAGTCGTCAACGCCCACACGACCGTGCCGATCCTCTCGAACGTCCTGCTGACCGCCGACGATTCCGAAATCCGCGTCCGCGCGACCGATCTCGAACTGACGCTCGAACAGGTCTTTCCGGCGGAGATCAGCGAGCCCGGGAGCGTCACCGTGCCGGCGAAGCTGTTCAGCGGCTACCTCGCGAACTTGCCGCCGGGCATCGTGGAACTGGCCGGAACCCCGACGCGCGCGAGCGTGAAGTGGGAACGCTCCAACTACGATTTTCACGCCCTGCCGCCGGACGAATACCCGCCGCTGCCGTCGGCGCAAAAAGGCACGTCGTTTGCGATCGACGGCAAGACGTTCCGCGACGGCGTCAACGCCGTGACGTTCGCGGCGTCGAGCGAAGAAGCGCGCGGCGCCGTGCTCATGGGCACGCTGCTCGAGGTCGAGGGCGAGCGCTTGACGATGGTCGCGACCGACGGCTATCGCTTGGCGAAGTGGAGCGCACCGCTCGCGCGCGGCATCGACACCGAGGGGATGGCCAAGTTCATCGTGCCGTCGCGGGCGCTCGTTGAGGCGGCCCGCAACCTCGGCGGCGCGGAGACGATCGACGTCGGGGCGCTCGGGCCGTCGGGCAATCAGCTGGCGTTCGCGGCCGCCAACGCCTCGATCGTGGTGCGGCTCGTCGACGGGCAGTATCCCAACTACGCGCAAGTGATCCCCGCGCAATTCGACCGCTCGGTCACGGCCAACACGAGCGCCCTGATCGCGGGCTTGCGTCGCGCGGAACTGGTCGCGGGCGACCGCGCGAGCATGGTGAAGATGGCCGTGTCGAACGCGCAGCTGATCATCACCGCCAACTCCGACGCCACGGGCAACGCATACGAAGAACTGGAAGTCGAGCAGACGGGCGACGACCTCACGATCGCCTTCAACGCGAAGTATCTGGTCGAGATCCTCAACCACATCGATTCGGCGCAGATCGTCATGGAATTTTTGGGACCGCTGTCGCCCGCGGCGATCCGGCCGACCGAAGCGAGCGAAGGCGTCTCGCAGATGTACGTGCTGATGCCGCTGCGGCAGTGAGACCGTGACGGCGGAATGACGCTCGAGCGCCTGAGGCTCTCGAACTTCCGCAACTACGTCTCGCTCGATTTCGCGCCGTCACCGGGACTCAACGTGTTCGTCGGACCGAACGCCCAAGGGAAGAGCAACTTGCTCGAAGCGATCGCGCTGCTGGGAACGGGCAAGTCGTTTCGCACGTCGCGCGAGAGCGAGGTCGTGCGCGCCGGCCTGCCGGTCGCGTCGCTCGGGGGCGAGGCGCGCATCGCGGCGGGCAGCATCCGCCTCTCGTGCACGCTGACGCTCGGCGGGCACGGCGTGCGCAAAGTGTACGCGATCAACGGCCGCGGCGTGCGCTACGCGTCGTATCTCGGAAAACTGCGCGTCGTGACCTTCGTGCCGTCGCATCTGGGGCTCGTGTCGGGTCCGCCCGCGGCGCGCCGCTCGCTGCTCAACGCGGCGCTCTCGCAAGAGAGCCCGGCCTACTACGCGGCGCTCGCGGCCTACCAGAAATTCGTCGCGCAGAAGAACGCGCTGCTGCGCGGCGCGGTCGCGCCCGACGCAACGCTGCTGGCCACCTACGACGCGCGCCTCGTCGAAACGGGAACCGAGTTGATCCTGATGCGGCGCGCGTTCGTGGCCGCGCTCGACGAGCGCGCGCGCGCCGTGCACCGCTCGTGGGTCGGCGCCGAAGAAGGCGAACTGCAGATCGCCTACGCGCCCGACGTCCCCGCCGACGTCGCGACCGCCGACGGCATCGCCGCCGCCTTTCGCGCGCGCCTCGCGGAGAAGCGCGCGGCGGAGACGGCGCGGCGCACCTCGCTCGTCGGGCCGCACCGCGACGACGTCACGTTTCGCTTGGGCGGCATTGCGCTCGCCGCGTTCGGTTCGCAAGGGCAACAGCGCACCGCGGTGCTCGCGCTCAAAGTGGCCGAGTACGGCGTGCTCGAAGCGCGCGCCGGCGAAGCGCCGCTGCTGCTGCTCGACGACGTCCTCTCCGAACTCGATCCCGAACGGCAGCGCGCCTTCTTGCGCGGCGTCGGGACGTTCGAGCAAGCCTTCGTGACCACGACGCACGACGTCGACGTTCCCGTCGCGGCCGCGTATCGCATCGCGGCCGCGACGCTCGAGCGCGTCGCGTGAAGCCGGGTGGCTTGCGTCCGCTGCGCGTCGCCGTCGCCGACTGGACGCCCGGCCGCGACGTCGCGAACGATCCGCTCCACGCGATCGGCGCGAGCTGGGCCGCTATCGTCGGTGCGGACGTCGCATTGCATTCGGCGCCGCTCGAAATCGCGGGCAAGACGCTAATCGTGGCGACCAAGTCGAGCGCGTGGAGTCAGCAACTGCAGTTCCTCAGCGACGCGATTCTCGCGGGCGTGCGGGCCGTCGCGGCCGGCGCGGGAATCGAGCGCATCGCGTTTCGGGCGGGCTCGCTGCGCTCGCGCGCGGCGGAGCAGGCGCGAACGTCGCCCGCGCGCCGACGGCGGCGCGTCGCGGGCCCCGCTCCGGGCGAAGCCGCGCCCGACCTGCAGACGGCTTTCGAACGCTTCCGCGATCGCGTCCGCGCGCTGCGCCGCGCGCACGGCACGGCGTGCCCCGCGTGCGGCGCGCCCGGCGACGATCGCGACGGAGCGCCGTGCGCGCCGTGCGCGGGGCGGGCGGCGGCGGAGCGAGCGCTCGGCCTTGAGCGGATCCTGTACGCGGCGCCGTGGCTGGCGCTCGCCGAACTGCGGGAGCAACTGCCCGACCTTTCGGGCAGCGAATACGAGCGCGCGCGGCAACGGCTGCTGCAACGCTGGTGGCTCGTGCTCGAGCGCGCGCGGCGCACCGGGCGGCTGAGCGCGGCGGGCCTCGAGCGCCACGTCGCGAGTTCCTACGTGCTCTTGCAGTCGCGCTTGCCGCCCGACCGCATCTCGCCCGCGGTCGTTCGCAACCTGCTCGGCGACGAACTCGAGGCGTTGCTGTGGGGCCGGCCCGCGCCGGCGTCGAAGAACGCCAATCGATGAACGAATACAACGGCGAACAGATCGAAGTCCTCAAAGGGCTCGAAGCGGTTCGCAAGCGCCCCGGCATGTACATCGGCAACACGTCGGAACGGGGCTTGCACCAACTGGTCTACGAGGCGGTCGACAACGCGGTCGACGAAGCGCTCGCGGGATACGCTACGAAGATCAAGGTCGTCCTCGGCAAGGACGGGTCGTGCTCGGTCGAGGACGACGGCCGCGGCATTCCGATCGACTTGCACGTCGAGGAGAACATGCCGGCGATCGAGGTCGTGATGACGATCCTGCACGCCGGCGGCAAGTTCGGCAAAGGCGGCTACAAGGTTTCCGGCGGCCTGCACGGCGTCGGCATTTCGGTCGTCAACGCGCTCTCGGAGCGTATGATCACGCGCGTCAAGCGCGGCGGCAAACTCTACGAGATCCGCTTCGAACGCGGGGTCACGACGCAGCCCCTCAAGGTCGTCGAGCGCAACGTCCAGGGCACGGGCACCTACCAGTGGTTCCTGCCGGACCGCAGCGTTTTCGACACGGCGGATTTTCACTGGGACATCCTGCAGAAGCGCTTGCGCGAACTGGCCTTCCTCAACCGCGGCCTCGAGATCACCTTGCGCGACGAGCGGCCCGAGGAACCGCGCGAGAAAGTCTTCGTGTACGACGGCGGCATCATCTCGTTCGTCGAACACCTCAACGACAAGAAAGATCCGCTGCACCCGATCATTTCGACCAACGGCGAGCGCGAAGGCGTCGCCGTCGAGTGCGCGCTGCAGTGGGCCGACACGTACACCGAGACGATCTTCTCGTACGCCAACAACATCAACACGATCGAAGGCGGCATGCACCTCGTCGGCTTCCGCACGGCGGTCGCCAACTCGGTGAACACGTACGCTCGCAAGCGCGGCATCCTCAAAGAGTCCGACGCGAACCTGACGACCGACGACGTGCTCGAAGGCCTCACCGCGGTCGTTTCGGTGAAACTCGAAGAGCCGCAGTTCGAAGGCCAGACGAAGACCAAGCTCGGCAACGCCAAGGTGCGCAGCATCGTCTACGGCCTCGTCGGCGAGCGGCTCGAATTCTTCTTCGAAGAGAACCCGAAGTATTTCCGCACGATCGCCGACAAGGGCATGCAGGCACAGCGCGCGCGCGAGGCCGCCAAGAAAGCGCGCGATCTCTCGCGCCGCAAGAGCGCGCTCGACGGCATGGGCCTGCCCGGCAAACTGGTCGATTGCACCGACAAGAACCCGGCGATTTCCGAGTTGTTCCTGGTCGAAGGCGATTCCGCGGGCGGCACGGCGAAGATGGGCCGCGACTACCGGACGCAAGCGATCCTGCCGCTGCGCGGCAAGATCCTCAACGTGTGGAAAGCGCGCGAAGACAAAGTGTTCGCCAACGAAGAGATCCGCTCGATGATCACCGCGCTCGGCACCGGGATCGCGGCCGATTTCGACAGCGAGAAATTGCGCTACCACAAGGTCATCATCATGACCGACGCCGACGTCGACGGCTCGCACATCCGGACGCTGCTGCTGACGTTCTTCTACCAGCAGATGCGCGCGCTGATCGAGAAAGGTTTCGTGTACATCGCCATGCCGCCGCTCTACGGCGTCAAGCGCGGCAAGAAGCAGTGGTACGCCTTCACTGACGAGGAGCTCAAGGAGATCGTCGGCGAGGACGACCCCAAAGATTTCACGATCCAGCAGTACAAGGGGCTCGGCGAGATGGATGCCGAGCAACTGGCCGATACGACGATGAACATCGACAGCCGGCGTCTCAAGCGGGTGGCGCTCGAAGACGCGGTCGCGGCCGACGAGATGTTCGCCACGCTGATGGGCGATAAAGTCGAGCCGCGCAAGCAGTTCATTCAAGACTACGCGCGGAGCGTGAAGAACCTGGACCTCTAAGCGCCCGGGCTGCGTTGAGCAAGCCAGGAGGTGGCGTGCGCGGATCGCGTTTCGGGCTGAGGGCGGGGTCCATCGCCGCGGTCGCGGCGTTGGCGATCTTGGCGATCGTCTTTCGCGCGCCGCTGCTGCGCGCGGGCGTCGCCGGGCTGCTCGACGCCTTCACGGGCACGCGCGTCGCCTTCGGCTCGCTCGATTTGCGCGGCGGCTCCGCCGTCGCGCGCGACGTCACCGTGACGCGCGGCGGCGAGCCGCTGCTCGCCGCGCGGCGAGTCGAGGTGCGCTACTCGCTGCGCGACGTGCTGCCCGGCGGCGCGCGAAGGTACGGCCTCATCAGCGTGGCGTTGAACGGACCGACGCTGACGATCGTGCGCCGCGCCGACGGCAGCCTCAACGTCGCCGTCGGCGCGCCCGCACCGTCCTCGCCGCCCGGCCCGGCCGCCCCGGCGCCCGCCGCTCCGTGGAATCTGCGCGTGAGCGTCGCGGGCGGTCGCGTGCTCGTGCTCGATCCGAATCGCGTGCTGCCGGACGCGCGCCGTCTGTCGCTCGACGGCGTGGCGGCGCGCGCGGCGCTCTCGGGCGCGAGCACGCTGCGCTACGCGGCGTCGGGCGAGGTCGCGGGCGATCGCGCGCAACGCTTCACGCTCGCCGGCCGCGTCGACGAGACGGGCTACGCGCTGCACCGGCTGCGCGCGCGGGCGCTCGCCGTCGCGCCGCTCGCGAACTACTTCATCAACACGCCGAGCGCGCGCTTCGAAAGCGGCTACGCGCGGGACGTCGACGTGCGCGCGTATGCTTTCGCCGGGCCCGACGGTTCGGCACCGTACCATTTCGCGGGCTCGGCCGAACTCGAGGGCGGGACGATGCGCGTCCCGAGTTTCGTTCCCGACGCGCGAGCGATGCGCGGCCGCATCGACCTGTACGACGACGGGCTGATCGCGCCGCACCTGCGCGCCTCGGTCGCCGGCGCCGACGTCGACCTCGCGGGCGGTTTGTACGATTGGAGCGCGCCCGCGTTCCGGCTCGGCATCCGCACGCGCGCGACGCCGCTCGCCGCGCTGCGAACGCTCTTCGCCTTTTCGCGGCGCCTGCCGCTGACGGGTACGGCGCAACTCGCCTCGCTCGTCGAAGGCGCCGTCGGCGCGCCGCTCGTCGCGACGACGTTCGCGAGCCCGGCGCTCGCGTACGGCAACTTCCCGATCGCGGAGGCGAGCGGGCGCGTCACCTACTACGACGGATCGCTCGCCGTCATCGGCGCGCGCGGCCGCTACGGCGGACTGGACGTTGCGGCCGACGGCGCGATCGACCTCGGCGAGCACACGAACACCCAACTCGTCACCGACGTCGCGGGGCCTGCGTCTCGCGTGCCCTACCTCGCCCAAGCCGCGCCCGCCGCCACGGCCGACGTGGTCGCGTTGCTGAGCGGCGTCGATCTGCGCTTCGACGCGCGCGGCACGGTGGCGGGCGCCGGCGGCGGCGCGCAACTCGACGGAACGTTTCATCTCGATCCGCTCGGCGACGGGACGTTCGGTCCGTTCTCGGTGACGCGCCCCGGCGGCTCGCTGGCGGGCGCGTACTTTTTGCAACGCAGCACGAGCCGAAGCGGCTTCTGGCTGCAGGCCGACGACTACCCGCTGGCGCTCGTGCCCGGGTCGCCGCACCTCCCCGGCATCGATCTGGCGCCGCCCGATTTTCGCGGCCGGCTGAGCGGGGCGGTGGCCGGGACCGGTCCGCCCTCGGCGTTTCGCATCGCGGGCCGGGTGCGCGCGAGCGCGTTCGCCGCGGGTCCCGTGCGCATCGACGACCTCGCCGCCGACTTGGCCGGTTCGCTCGAGAACGTCCGGCTCGGCGGGCTGCGGGCGCGCGGACCGTGGGGCGCCTTCACGGGCGCGGGCGCCTACGTGGGCGGCCGGCTCGCGCTCGACGGCCGTTACGACGGAAGCTTCGAACGCCTGGCGGCCTTCACCGGAAATTTGGGCGCGGCAGGTCCGCTGCACGGCCCGGTCGCCCTCGAGATCGGGCCCGCGAGCACCCTGGTGCAGGCGGAGGGCGAACTGACCCCCGGCGCCCGGGTGCGGGGCGTGCCGCTCGACCGCTTAGACGGCACGCTCTCGGTCGCCGGGAGCCGCCTGCGCGTCTATGCGGCGAACGCGGCGCTCGCGGGCGGAACCTTCGCGGCCGCGGGCACGCTCGACCGGCCGGGCGGGCTCGAGGTCTCGGTCGCGGGCGTTCGGCCCGAACGCCTGTCGGCGCTCGCGCCCTTCGGGCCGGGCGGCCGCATCGCCGCGATCGGCCGGGCGACGTACGCAGCCCGGCGGCTGCACTTCGAGGGCGGCCTGGCGGTCGGCGGCGGGGCCACCGTGGCGCGCTTGCCGCTCGCCGCGAGCGGCGATCTCAGCGTGTCCGGAACGCGCGCGGACTTGAGCGCGACCGACGCCCTGCTCGACGGCGCCGCAGGCTCGCTCGCGGGTTCCGTCACGGCGCTCGGCACCTCGCAGGCGCGCTACGACGTCGGCGTGCACGTCGCGGCCGCGCCGCTCGCGCCGCTCGCGCAACTGTTTCTCCCGCACCGCAGCGACATCGCGGGCACGATCGCGGCCGACGTGCGGCTCACCGGCCGCGCGGCGTCGGCCAGGCTCGCGGGCGACGTCGCCGTGCCGGAAGGCACCGTCAACGGTCTGGCGTTCCGCGACGGTTCGACGCGGATCGAAGTCGACGAAGGCGGCGTTCGCGCGCGCGACGGCCGCGTGACGGTGGGTTCGACCGACGTCGCGTTCGGCGCGACGGTGCGCGGCGACGACACCGCGATTCGGCTCGACGCGCCGCACGCGGATCTCTCCGATTTCAACGATTACTTCGACGCGGGCGACACGCTCGGCGGCCGCGGGCGGATCGCGGCGCGCTTTCACCGCAGCGGTCGTTCCGTGCGCACCAATGCGGATCTCGCGATCGCGCGGCTGCGCTACCGGCGCTTCGATCTCGGCGACGCGCGCGCGCGCTGGTCCTCGGGCAATTCGAAAGTCGCCGGGTCGCTCGGTTTCGGCGGACCTTCGGGCACGCTCGACGTGGCGGGCACGCTGCGGCTCGCCGCGCGCGCGCCGCTGCGCGAGATGCTCGGGCGTTCGGCCTTCGACGGGACCGCGAGCCTGCGCGCCCTCGATCTCGGCGTGTGGCTGCCGGCGCTCGGGTATCAGCTGCCGCTCGCGGGGCGAGTCGACGCCGACGCGAAGATCGCGGGGCTCTTGCGCGATCCCGACGTGACGACGACCGGCACGCTGGCGAACGGCTCGATCGGCCGTTTTCCCGTCGAACGATTCGATTTCGGCGCGACCTCGACGCTCAGCCGCACGACGGTGACCCGTGCGGAGTTGCAATTGCCCTCGCTCGCGGTCGTCGCGACCGGCTCGTTCGGATTGAACGCGCGCGATCCGCTGGCGCTCGCCGTGCACGCGAAGAGCGACGACGTCGGCGCGTTCGCGAACCGGCTCGTCGGCGCCAAGTTTCCGCTGAGCGGAACGGCCGAAGCCGACGTCAAGATCGACGGCACGACGGCGAAGCCCCACGTCGCGGGCGGCTTCGACGTCGAAAACGCATCGCTGCGAGCGGTCGCGATTCCGCGCGCGCTCGGCGAATTCAGCGTGCGCGGCCGCGACGTCGTGCTGAGCGACGTCGAAGTCGGCTTCGCCACCGGCACGCTCTACTTCGCGGGCTCCGTGCCGCTGGAATTCGCGCCGTTCGACATCGGTCCGGCGAAGGCGCCGATCACGCTCGAACTCGCGGCGAAGGGGGTCGACCTCGGCGACTTCGCGCCGCTCTTGCCGGCGGGCTCGACGCTCAAAGGCGTGCTCGACGGCCGCGTCGCCGTCGGCGGCACGGCGAGCGACCCGCGGTTGCGCGGCGCGCTCGCGCTGACGGGCGCGACGGTGCAATCGCCTTTGGAAACGGTGCCGCTGACCGGCGTCGCCGCGGCGCTGTCGTTCTCGGGAAAAGAAGCGACGCTCGAACGGCTCCACGCGGACGCGGGCGGCGGCAGTCTGGACGTTTCCGGCCACGCCACCTTCGGCAGCCTCGTCCGGCCCGCCGCCGGCACCGCCTACGACGTCAGCGCGCGCGCCGCGGGCCTGCGGCTCGCCTTTCCGGCGTACGGCAGCGGTCAAGTCGACGGCACGCTGCGTCTCGCCCGCGCGAGCGGCGCGCCCCCGCTCGCGAGCGGCTCGCTCGCGCTCGACGACGCGACGATCCCGTTTTCCGCGCTGCTGCTCGCCGGCAGCGGCCCGTCGTCAGGCTTCGATGCGAGCGCGGCGGCGCACGCCGCGCCCGCCGCCGCGCCGGCGACGGCGCTCGGTTTCGATCTCGACGTCAGCGCCGACCGCAACGTGCGCGTCCGCAGCGCGAACGTCGATATCGGCGGCCGCGGCGCGATTCACGTCGGCGGAAACATCGCCGCGCCGCAGATTTCGGGCGGCTTTACTTCGACCGGCGGAACGATCGCGTACTTCAACACGGTGTTCCGCGTGATCGACGGGACCGTCACCTTCGCGCCGGACGCGGGCGTGATCCCGAACCTCAACGCGACCGCGGTCACCCACGTGAGCAATCCCGATACCAACCGGGTGCGCAACGCGGCCGGTACGGCCGACGTCACGCTCACGCTGACGGGGCCCGTCACCAACCTCTCGATCGCGCTCGCTTCGGATCCGCCCTACGATCGCGAGCAGATTCTCGGCCTGCTGCTCAGCGCGCCGGCGCTGGGCGCTTCGAACCTGTTCGGCACGACCAATCAATCGCCGACGCTCTACGGCAGCACCGCGCCGGGCAACCTCGCCGTGCGCAATTCCAACGGCCAGTTCAGCGTCGCGCAAGAAGCCTTCGGCATCGCCAACGCGCAGTTCACCCGCGCGCTGCTCGCGCCCATCGAATCGACCTTCGCGAGCTACGTCGGCCTCTCGAGCCTCAACGTCAACGTCGACTTCACCGGCAGCGTCGGGCTGAGCGCGCGCAAGGTGCTGGGCAAGAAAGTCAACGCGCTCTACGGCACGACGTTCAGTTACCCGTACCGCCAGACGTTCGGCTTCGAATTCAAACCCGACGACAACAGCGCCGCGCAGGTCACCGTCTTCGAGACGCTGGGCGCGGAGGGTCTGACGTCGCTCGCGCCGACCTCGTACATCACGGCCACCAACCAGCGCCTCCAAGCGGCGCAACCGGCCGCGGGCACCGCGGGCTTCTCGCTGAGCCTGCAGCGGTTCTTTCCCTGAGCGCCGCCAGGCAGGCGCGCGCGCGCGCATCCCGCAACATCACGCCTCTCGGCCGGCCCGGCTCCGCTGAGGCCGCGCGGGCCGCGCGGCGGGGGTTGGGGCGTCCCGCCGACAAAAGACCCGCAACGTGCGTTGTCCCCCCAGGGTCGCGTCAAAAACCACCTTCCCGTGCCGCGGCACGCCGGGAGGTCGAAGGATGAATCTACTGCGTATGTTGTCTCGGTTTCGCCGCGCGCGTCGAAACGTCGTCGCGCTCGTCGCGCTCGTGACCATCGCGTGCCCCCTGGGCGCGCCCGCCCAGGGCCGCGTGCCCGCCGCTCGCGCCCACGCGGCGGCCGCGCAGCTCGCGGCCGCGCAGCCCGACGCACAACCCGACGAGCAGCCGGACGTGCAGCCCGGAACGCAGCCGCCGCCGCAAGCCGCCGCGGCCCCGCCCCGGATCGTCGTCCCGGCCAAACCCAACGCGCCCGCCAAGCCCAACGCGCCGGCGCCGACGGTCGTGAGCGTCGACGTTTCCGGCAACGCGCACGTGCCGACGGACCGCATTCTCTCGGTCGTGCGCACGCGGCCCGGACAACCGTTCGACGAGCGCCTGGTCCGCGAAGACCTTCAGAACATCTTCGACTTGGGCTTCTTCAGCGACCAGGTGCCGCCGCTGATCCGCCAGCGGCCCGGCGGCCTCGCGATCACCTACCGCGTGATCGAAAACCCCGTCATCACGCGCATCGTCTTCACCGGCAACGATCACGTCCCAAGCGACACGCTGCTCGCGCTGATGGACTCGGCCGTCGGTCAGGTGCTCAACACCAACACGTTCCATCAGGACGTGCTGAAGATCAACTCCTACTACGACAAGATCGGCTACAGCGGCCAGGTGCCCACGCACGTCGCCGGTTTGAACATCTCCAAGGACGGCGTGCTCTCGCTGCAGATCCGCGAAGGCTTGACCGTCCGTCACATCGTTTTCGCCGGCAATCCGCTGCTGCGCTACGAGTTGCTGATCGGGGCGCTTTCGCTGAAGCCGGGCCAGCCGTACTCGGAAGATTCGCGCGACAAAGATTACGAATCGCTCAAGAAACTCTACGAGAAGTACGACCTGCAACTCGGCGACTTCGAAGCGGGCATCGACCCGACGACGGTCGATCTCGAAAAGGGCACGGCCGATGTCAAGTACAGCATCTACGTCGCCACCGTCGGCGCCGTGCAGATCACCGGCAACACCGTCACCAAGGACGTGGTCATCCGCCGGCAACTGCGGTTGCGCCCGGGGATGATCATCACGCAGGGCTTGCTGCGGCGCGATTACGAGCACCTCAATAACCTCGGCTTCTTCGAAAAGGTCGACCTCAATCCCAAGCCCGGTCCCGACCCCAAGAAGCCGTGGGAAGTCACGCTCGACTGGAACGTCAAGGAGCAGCGCACGGGTACGGCGCAGGTCGGCGCCGGTTACTCCGGCGGACCGACGGGTCTGGGCCTCACCGGCACGCTCTCGTATTCGCAGAACAACATCAACGGCACGGGCAACGGCGCTTCGATCCGGCTCGAGCGCGGCGCGCGCGTCTCCGACGGCGAGCTGACCTTCACCGTGCCGTACTTGGGCAACACGCCGAAGTCCGAGCGCTACAGTTTGAGCGCGTCCGTCTTCACGACCGCCCAGTCCAACTTCTATCAGACGTACCAGGCTTCGAGCGCCCAAGCCGTCGGCGTGAATCCGGTCGTCTCGACGCCGTCGCCCGCCGGATCGGGATCCACCGGCGTCGGCAGCATCCCGGTCGTCCTGACGCCCAACGCCAACCTGCTCGGCGGCGTGGCGGCGGAGTACTCCAACCGGGCCAACGGCCTGTCGTTCAACGTGGGCCGCCGCCTCAACGACACCGTGACGGCGACGGTCGGGGTCACGGTCGAACGCCTGGCGACCGACGTCCTGCTGCCCTCGCCCTACTTCCTCGCCGGCACGCAGCAGATTCTGGCGAGCCCGCTCACCAACACCGTCTTCGGCGAGCAGACCAACGGCACGACGCTCGGCATCAACGCGCCGTCGATCGCCGATACGTCGAACGGCCGGGGCTACAACCTGCACGCGATCACGGTCGGCCTGCAAGACGATACGCGCGACGACTATTTCAACCCGCGGCGAGGGTTCAACACCACGCTGACCGAGGAGTTGTCCGGCTCGCAGATCGGCTCCCAGTTCGGGTACTCGATCACGACCTTCGACGGTTCGAAATTCTTCCCGGTCTTCAGAAACGCGACGCTCGGCTTCCACGCGCTGGCGGGCGACGCAACCGGCGCCATCCCGCCCAACAAACTGTTCGTGCTGACCGACCAGCAATTGCGGGGCTACAGCCAGGTTTTTTACGGCACCGAAGAATTGCTCTTGCAATCGGAACTGCGCGTTCCGGTCTCGCCCGATCGCAAGTTCAACCTCGCGCTGTTCTACGACTACGGCGGCCAGAGCATCCGCGGCGCGCAACCGATCGTCGACCAGTTCGGCAACATCGTCGTCGACTACAGCAAGTTTCTCTATCGCACGGACGCGGGTGTAGGCATTCGTTTCGACGTCCCGCAACTCGGCTTCAGGTCGATTCGTCTGGACTTCGCCCGCGGCAAATCCGGCACGCACACCAGCTTCGGAATCGGACAAAGCTTCTAAGTGACTTCACGTACGTTCGTAAAGCGGCGCCTGGCCGGCGCCTTCGGTGCCATCCTCCTGGCCGCGGCGGCGCTCGCGCCGGCGACGCTGGCCGCCGACGTGACGGACATCGGCTTCGTCGATCAGGCGGCCTTGGCGCAGATCCCGCAGTTCACCGCCGCCAACCGCGAACTCGCCGCCTACAAGGCGCAACTCGACCGGCAATTCGCGCAGCGCGTGCGCGCCGTGCGCGACCGCAACGTTCAGGCGCGCATCGCGCAGGAGTTTCAGAACAACCTGGCGCGCCGCCAGCGCGACCTCTTCGAGCCGCTCTTCCAGCGCGCGCAAGTGGCCATCGCCTCGGTCGCCTCGAGCAAGAATCTGTCCGTGGTGGTCGACAAGCGCATCATCATCTACGGCGGCCAAGACGTCACGGGCAGCGTCGTCGCGCTGCTCGACGGTCCGGGTGACCCCATCCCTCCGGTCAATACGCCGCCGCCTTCGAGCGTCGGCTACGTCGACCAGTCGCTGATCGATCAAGTGCCGCGCCTCAAGAGCGCCAACGAAGACTTCGCCAAGTTCGAAGCCGACCAGCAGCAGATCGCGCAGAACAAGGCCAAGGCGGCGAAGACCGACGCCGAGCGGCAGCAAGTGCTCAAAGACTATCAAGCCGCGCTCGCCGACAAGAACAAAGCGGAAATTCAGCCGCTGGTCGACCGGACGCGGGACGTGATCGCCGACGTCGCGCGCAAGAAGGGTCTGCTGCTCGTCATCGATCGCTCGAACCTGATCTACGGCGGCACGGACATCACGAGCGATGTCACCAGCGCCCTTAAGTAAGGTCGCCGCCGCGGCGGCGCTCGCGGCGGCCGTCGCGTTGCCGGCGGGCTGCGCGCGGCGCGACTCCTCCGCCTCGGGCGCGACGGCGGCGCAACTCGCGGCGGCGAGCCGCGTCGGCTACGTGCGCATGGAAGACCTCGTCAAAGTGCATCCGCTCTACGCTCAGCTGGCGCGCCTCGACGACGACGTCGCGGCCTTGCAGCTCAAGAGCGTGGGCGCGGAGATCGGCCGTTCCGGCGGCGACGTCTTGCGCGAAGAACGCGCGCTGCAGCGCGAACTCGAGACGGCGGCCGAGCGCACCAAGCGGGCGTTGAACGAAAAACAAAGCGAGTACGCCAAGCGCGAGCAGGCCGCGATCGACGCGGCGCTGGGCGCGATTCCGGGCGCCGGCAACGCGAACGGCGCGCGCATCGAGAACGGCGTGGCCGAGCGCGCGGGCGAGCAGGGGCGCCGCGCGGCGCTGACGGCGCAGCAGAATTTCGACGCGTACCGGCAGCAGGTGATCGCCCAGGATAGCGCGGCCGCGAACGCGCTGCAAAAGACGCTCGCCGCGCGAGCCGCGCGCACCTTTCGCGCTCGCGCCGAGGCGTTGCAAAAACAGGAGGCCGATTTCGCGCTGCAACAGGCGGGCGACGATTCGGCCGAGCGTCTGTCGCTGCGCACGAAGCTCTCGAACCTCGCGCTCGACGACGCCGGCCGCGCCGACGTCAAGAAGCAGCTCGACGCTTTGGACCAGCGCGAGGCGGACGCCCTCGGCGCGATGCGCAACCGCGATCAAGCGACGCTCGCGGCGCTGCAGAAACAGCTGCACGAATCGGTCCGCGCCGAACTGATCGCGGAGGTCGGCCGGCTGCGCAAACGTTCGATCGCCAAGATCAAAGAGCGCGAGGGCGACGAGCGCCGGGCGCTCGCGATGCAGCTGGGCGTGCCGCGTGCCGGCGGCGTCGCCGTGCCGAACGGCATCGCGCCGGACATGCGCGCGAAACTGCAGGCACTGCACGCGCAATATCAGGCCGACTTCAACCGCGACGCCTCGCAGACGATCGCGCAGTTTCAAAAGACGCGTGCCGACTTGACGAAGCGATTCCGCCGGATCGCCGACGTGGACGGCGGCGCGCAGGCCGGCGCGAACGATCAAATCGACGCGCTGCGCCGTCAGCGCGGCGATCTGTACAATCAAATGGTGGCGCAGATCGGCCGCGAGGTCAAAGCGCTCGCCCGCCGGCGCGGCATCGACGTCGTCGTGAGCGACGTGGTCGCTCCGGCCGGCGGAGTCGACCTCACCCCGGATGCAGAAAAGGAAATCGAGAGTCTACACGAGTGATGCGCACGAAAAAGCAGTTCTTACCGTTGCTCGCCGCCCTCGCGTTCGCGCCGGGTTGCGCGAACCAGGCGCCGAGCGAAGTCGCGACGCTCGACGTCCTGCGAATCCAAGCGAATTGGCCCAAGTTCATCAACTACTCCAACCAGTTGGCCGCGGATTCGGACGCCGTCAACCGTTCGAACGCCTCGCCGCAACGCAAGGCCCAGGAACTGCAAGCGCTGCGCAGCCGCTACGTGAGCATGCAAAACGAGGTGACGGGCGACGTCCGCAACGCCGCCGAGCAGGTCGCGAACGAAAAGCACCTCAAGCTCGTGGTCACGCGGCAGTTCGTCGGTTACGGCGGCATCGACATCACCCCCGACGTGGAGCGCCTGCTGAAAATCACCGAAAAGACGCCGGCGAAATCGTAACGGATTGTCGACGCTCGGAGAAATCGCGGCGCGGGTCGCGGGCACGGTGCGGGGCGACGCGACCGTCGCGATCGCGGGCATCCGCGCGATCGACGACGTCGATGCGGACTCGCTGACCTTCGCCGTCGACGAACGCTACCTGCGCGCCGCGCTGCGCTCGCGGGCGGCGGCCGTGCTGACCGAAGCGGACATCGCGGACCGGGTCGGCGCGGCGCGCAAGCCGCTGCTGCTCGTGCCCTCGACGCGCGTCGCGCTCGCGACGCTGCTCGCGGCTTTGGAGCCGCCGCGGCCGCCCGCTCCGTACCGTCATCCCAGCGCCGCGGTGGACGAGAGCGCGGTCGTGGGCCCCGACGTGCACGTCGGCCCGTTCGTCTGGATCGGGCCGGGCGCCGTGGTGGGGGCGGAGTGCGTCCTGCTCGCGGGCGCTGTCGTGGGCGCGCACGCGCGACTCGGCCGGCGTTGCACGCTGCACCCGCGCGCCATGCTGCTCGACCGTTGCGTCGCGGGCGACGGCGTCACGCTGCAGGCGGCGGCGGTCGTGGGCAGCGACGGCTTCGGCTACGCGTTCCTGGACGGCCGCTTCGTGAAGATCCCGCAAGTCGGCAACGTGGTGCTCGGCAACGACGTGGAAATCGGCGCGAACGCCTGCATCGATCGCGCGCAAACCGGCACGACCGCGATCGGCGACGGCACCAAGATCGATAACCTCGTGCAGATCGGCCACAACTGCCGCATCGGCAAGAACTGCGGCATCGTCTCGATGGTCGGGATCGCCGGTTCGACGACCGTCGGCGACTACACGGTCATCGGCGGTCAAACCGGCGTCAACGGCCACATCACGATCGGCTCGCGCGTGAAGATCGCGGGCGGCACGCACGTCTGGAGCGACTTGCCCGACGACGCGTTCGTCAGCGGCCGGCCGGCGCGCGATCACCGGGAAGAACTGCGAGGGCAGGTCCGGCTCCGCAACCTCGAAAAGTTGTTCGAGCGTGTGAGCGCTCTGGAGCAAAGGTAATGCAACAACACACGCTACGCGAGGCGCTGACGTTCGAAGGCGTCGGCCTCCACACGGGCGCGCCCGGGCGCGCGACGATCCGGCCGCAGGTGGCGGGCAGCGGGCTGCGCTTTCGCCTCGAGGGCGGGCCGGCGTTTCCGGCGCACGCGGAGTACGTCGTCGAATCGCGCCGCGCGACGGTGGTCGGCACGGGCGGGCGCAGCGTCTCGACCGTCGAGCATCTGCTGGCGGCGCTGTTCGCCATGGGCGTGGACAACGCGCAGATCGAGGTCGAAGGCCCCGAGATTCCGGTCATGGACGGCAGTTCGGCCGCCTTTTCGGAAGCGATCGCCAAGACGGGCCTCGTGCCCCAGCACGCGCCGCGCGCGACGCTGCGCGTCGACCGGCCGCTCGTGTTTCACGACGGCGAAGCGCTGCTGCTCGTCGCGCCGGCCGACGCGTTCCGCATCCGCTTCGCCGTCGACTACGCGCCGCCGGTGGGCGCGCAGTTCATCGACGCCGCGCTCGACGCCGACTATTTCATCCGCGAGATCGCGCCCGCGCGCACGTTCGGTTACCTGCACGAAGTCGAAGCGCTGCGCGCCGCGGGGTTGGCGCGCGGCGGTTCGCTCGACAACGCGCTCGTGTTCGCGCCGGAAGGGCCGATGACGCCGCTGCGCTGGCCGAACGAAGTCGTCCGCCACAAAGTGCTCGATCTCGTCGGCGACTTCGCGTTGCTCGGCGCCTGGCCGCTGTGCGAAGTGGTCTCGGTCAAGAGCGGCCACCGCCTGCACGCCAAAGCCGCGCAGGCGCTGCGCGCGGCGTTCCCCGTCCGCCTGCCGGCGACGGGTTCGTAGTTCCGCCGATGGCGATCGAAGTCGGCAACTCGATGGATATCCTCAAGGTGATGGAGGTGCTGCCGCACCGCTATCCGATGCTGCTCGTCGACCGCATCACGTACTTCGAAACGATGAAGCGCGCCGTCGGCTACAAGAACCTCACGATCGACGAACAGTTCTTCCAAGGGCATTTCCCGGGGCAGCCGCTGATGCCCGGCGTCTACATGATCGAAGCGCTGGCGCAACTCGGCGGCACGATCATCCTCGCGGCCGACGACTTCTTGCGCCGCACCGCGTTCCTGACCGGCATCGACAAAGCGAAATTCCGGCGGCCGGTCGTGCCGGGCGATCGTCTCGATATGGAGACCACGGTGCTGCGCACGCGCAAGAACGTCGGCTGGGTGCTCGGCGAAGCGAAGGTCGACGGCAAGCTGTGCTGTTCGGCCGAGTTGATGTTCTCGGTCGCGACCGTCACGAACTTCGGCATGGACGCCACGGTGCTGCACGAGTGAGGCGCGCGTGATCCATCCCACCGCCATCGTTCACCCGCGCGCCGCGATCGGCGAAGGGGCCGAGATCGGCCCCTTCTGCATCGTCGGCGAAAACGTCACCGTCGGCGCGCGCACCGTGCTGCTCGCCCACGTGGTCGTCAACGGCCACACGACGATCGGCGAGGATTCGAAGATCCATCCGTTCTGCTCGATCGGCGCGCCGTCGCAGGACCGGAAGTATCACGGCGAGGTCGCCTACACCCACATCGGCAACCGCACGGAGATCCGCGAATACGTTTCGGTGCACCGCGCGACGGGCGAAGGCGAGATCACCTCGATCGGCGACGACTCGCTGCTGCTGGCGTACGTCCACATCGCGCACAACTGCCGCATCGGCAACAACGTCACGATGTCGTCGACGGCGCAACTGGCGGGCCACGTGATCGTCGAAGACCACGCGACGATCGGCGGTCAGACGGGCGTGCACCAGTTCGTGCGCATCGGCGAGCACGCGATGGTGGGCGGCATCTCGAAGATCACGCGCGACGTACCGCCGTACTTTCTGGTCGAAGGCAATCCGGCGACGCCGTACGGCCTCAACAGCGTGGGCCTGCGGCGGGCGGAGTTCAGTCCCGAGGTCGTCTCCGAACTCAAGGAGTGCTATCGCATCCTGTACCGTTCGGGGCAAAACATCTCGCAGGCGACCGAGGCGTTGCGCGAGGTCGTCGCGAGCCCGCAAGGCCGCCACCTGCTGGCGTTCCTGGAAGCGCCGACGGAGCGCGGGATCGTCAAGTGAACGCGGGCGCCGAGGCGCGCCCGCTGCGCGTGTTCTTCGCGACCGGCGAACCGTCGGGCGACATGCTGGCGGCCGCGCTCGCGACCGCGATGCGCCGCATCGCTCCGCTCGAAGCGAGCGGCATCGGCAACGAGCGCATGCGCGAAGCCGGCATCGAACTCACCGAACGCACGACGGGCTGGGCCAGCCTCGGGCCGATCGAGGCGTTGCGCCGCATCCCGCCGCTGTTCGCGAGCAATTGGCGCCACGCGCTGCGGCTGCTCGCCGCGCCGCGGGACCTCGTCGTGCTGGTCGATTTCGGCGCGTTCAACCTGCGCCTCGCGAAATCGCTGCGCGGGCTCGGCTACCGCCGGCCGATCCTGTACTTCTTTCCGCCGGGCGCGTGGCTCGATCGGCCGGCGCAAGCACGCGCGGTCGCGCGCCGGACGACGGCGCTCACGCCCTTCGCGCACCAGCGCGATTTTTACGCGAGCCTGGGCCTGCCGATCGCGTACTTCGGCCATCCGCTCGTCTCGCTCGTCGAACCGCGCGCGCCGCGGCCGCCCGCGCCGCCCGACGGCGGCACGATCGCGCTCTTGCCGGGCAGCCGGCGCGGCGAGATCGCGCGGCACGTCGCGCCGCTGGTCGGCGCGTGCCGCCGTTTGCGCGCCCGCCGGCCGAACGCGCGCTTCGTGATGAGCGCCGCCGACGCGGATGCCGAAGCGTCGATTCGGCGCGAACTCGCCAAGCAGTTCTTCGACGGCATCGCGATCGTGCGCGGCGCGCGCGCCGCGTTCGACGAAGCGGACGTGGCCGCGATCGCGTCGGGCACGGCCGTGCTGGAAGCGACGCTGCGCGAGGTGCCCGCCGTCGCGCTCTACATCGTCGCCGAATCGCAAGTCGCGATCGCGCGCCGCGTCTGGCAGCGGCCCTACGTGACGCTGCCGAACATCCTGCTCGGCCGCGAAGTCGTGCCCGAACGCTTGCAAACCGACGCCACGCCCGAACGCTTGGCCGAAGCGTTGGAAGCGCTGCTGACCGACCCGGAGCCGCAGCGCGAGGCGATGCGCGCGGTGCGCGCGGCGCTCGGTCCGCCGGACGCCCTGGAACGCTGCGCGGCCTTTGCGGTAGAACTGGCTCGCTCGTGAACGGCCTCCTGCGCGTCTACCACACCTCGGACTTGCACGATCGCCGCGGTTTCGCGCCACGCCTGCGCGAGTTGCGCGAGCGCGAACCGGGGCTGCTCTTCGACTGCGGCGATTCGCTGCGCGGCAGTCAGACGGTCTATCACCGGCGCGAGCCCATCGTGGCGGAGATCGACGCGGCGGGCTACGACGCGCAGGGCATCGGCAATCGCGAATTCCATTACCTGTTTCCGTTGCTCGCGGCACGCGCGCGCGCGATGCGCCATCCGCTCGTCTGCACGAACCTGATCGACCTGCGCGGCCGTCCGTTGCCTTTCGTTCCCGAAATTTCGTTCGCGCGCGACGACTGGAACGTGCGCGTGTTCTCGTTGCTGGTCGTGCAGTATCCCAGCGGCAGTCCGTGGGAGCGCGCGTTCGGCTGGCGTTTTCTCGATCCGTTCGAGACCGCGCGCCGCGTCGCGGCGACGACGCCGCCCGACGCGACGCTCGTCGTCCTCTCGCACTTGGGCTTGCGCGCGGACCGGCTGCTCGCCGCCGCCGTGCCGCGGCTCGATCTGATCTTGGGCGGCCACAGTCACGACACGCTGCCCGAACCCGACGCGAGCGCGGGCGTGCCGATCGTGCACGCGGGCCCGTACGGCGCGTTCGTGTCGCGCACCGAACTTCGCAAGGACGAACCGGGCGGCCGCGCGCGCGTCGCGCGTTTCGACTTGCTGCCGCTCGGTGCGGTCCGCGCGGGCCGCGCGTAGCGTGCTGCGCGTGCTCTTCGTCGCCAACGGTCACGGCGAAACCGCGATCGCCGCGCGCATCGCGCAGGACGTCCGTGCGGCGGCGGGCTTTCCGGTGGGGCTCGACTTGCTGCCGCTCGTCGGCACCGGCGCCGGGGCCGCGCCGCTCGCGCTCGTCGGCCCGCGCGCGACGATGCCGAGCGGCGGACTCGTGGCGATGGGCAACGTGGCCGCCTTCGCGCGCGATCTGCGCGCGGGATTTCTCGGCCTCTTCGCGCGCCAACTCGCCTTCTTGCGCGCGGCGCGCGGGCGTTACGACGCGGTCGTCGCGGTGGGCGACGCGTACGCGCTCGCCCTCGCGCTCTTCGCGGGCCGGCGCACGGTGTTCGTCGGCACGGCCAAGAGCGTGTACGTCGCGCCGTACGGCCCGTTCGAACGCACGCTGCTGCGCCGCGCGGCGCGCGTCTTCGTGCGCGATCTTCCGACCGCGCAGCGGCTGCGGCGCGAAGGCGTCGCGGCGGAAGCGCCGGGGAACGTGATCGTCGATTTGGTCGCGCGCGGCGCGGCGCCCGAGGGCGCGTGGCTCGGGCTCTTGCCCGGCAGCCGGCGCGAAGCGTATCGCGACGCCGTGCGGCTGGCGCGCGTGATGCGCGCGCTCGGCCGCCGCCGCCCCGCGCTCGGCGCGCTCGTCTCGATCGCGCCGACCGTCGATGCGGCCGAACTCGCGCGGCGGCTCGCCGCCGACGGCTGGAGCGTCGCGGCGGGCGAGGACGACGCGCCGTTTCGCGCGCGCGACGGCACGACCGAATTGCGCGCCTGGAGCGGTGCGCTCGGCGCGCTCTTCGCGGCCAGCGTCGCCACGCTCGGTCAGGCGGGAACGGCCAACGAACAGGCCGCGGCGTTCGGCGTGCCGGTGCTCGCGCTCGGCGGCGACGGCGCTTCGCGCGAAGATTGGTATCGCATGCGGCAGCGGCGGCTGCTCGGCGACGCGCTGCTGGTGCTGCCGCCCGAACCGGAGCGCGCGGCGGGCGAACTCGACGCGCTCTTGGGCGACGAAGCGCGCCTCGCGCGGATGCGCGCGGCCGGTCCCGAACGCATGGGCCCGCCCGGCGGCGCCGCCGCGATCGCGCGCGCGATCCTCGACGAGGCCGCGTGAACGCGCGCGACGCGCTCGCCGCCCCCGCGCTTGCGGTCTTCTTCGTGGTCGTGCAATTCTACACGTCGCTGGCCGCGCTCTCGCCGACGCCGCCCGTCGGCTACGCGTTCGTGTCGCGCGCCGGCGCGGGACTGCTCGTCGCGCTGTTGGCGGCCGCGGCGGCTTGGTGCGGCTTTCGCTTGTGGCGCGACCGCGCCGCGCCGGCGCCGGGCTCGCGCGAACTGCTGAGCGCGTGGATCGCCTCGGCGGCGCTGAGCGCGCTGCTCGGGTTCGATCCGCTCTCGAGCGCGCAAGTCGTCGCCATCATGCTCGTGACCGGACTCTTCCACGTCGCGCTCGTGCGGTATTTCGACGCGCCCGGCGTGGCGCGGGCCGTCGTCGGCGCGTACCTCGCGACGGGTTTCGCGGCGTCGCTCGCGGGCCTCGCGATGGTCGCGCTGCGGACGCCGGCCGCGCTCTGGTCCCTCAATCACGGCCGCGCCGCCGGCCTCTTCGTGACCGCGAACCAGTTCGCGGCCTACCTGCTCGCGCTGACGTTCGTGGCGGCCGGAGCGGCGCTGGCGGCAACGGGCTTGCGCCGCGCGGGGGCGTCGGCCGCGGCCGCGCTCGCCGTGGTCGCGCTCGCGGCCACGGTGTCGCTGGCGGCGTGGGCGGGCGCGGCGGCCGGGGCCGTGTTTTACGCCGCCGCGCTCGGCGCGAAACGGGTCGCGGCCGCGCTCGTCCTCTGCGCGCTGCTGGCGGCGCTCGCCGTGGCGTTGCGGCCGGCAGCCGGCCACAATCCGGCCGACGAGTTCGACCGGCTGCGAACCTGGCGCGCGGGCCTGCGCGTGGCCGAACTGTTCCCGCTGTGGGGCGTCGGGCCGATGGCCTACTGGCGCGTCTATCCCGAAGTCCGGCCGCCCAACGGCGACGCGCCCGGTACGTTCGGCGCCTTGCATCCGCACGACGCGTACCTCTCGCTCGCGGGCGAAACGGGTGCGCTCGGCCTCGCGGCGTTCGCCTACGGCTGGTGGGCCTTCGTGCGCGCCTTGCGCGCGGCGCTGCGGCGCGCCACGCCGCCGCAACGCCGCTTCGCGCTCGGCACGTGCGCCGCTTTGGTGGCGATGCTCGTTCAAGGAATATTCGATACCATCGGAATCGTCGAAATGGCCTTCGTGTGGATCCCGTACACGGCGCTGGCGCTGGCAGCCGCCGGCGCCGGCCGCCCGGCGTCCGGGGCGGCGCGTTGATGCGCCGCACCGCGGTCGCGCTCGCGCTGCTGGCGGCGGCGCTCGGCGGCTGCTCGCATCCGGCCGCCCCGGCCGCCTCGCCCTCGCCCGCGGCGAGCGCGTCGTCCGCGCCTCCCGCTTCCAAGCCGGCGATCGCGGTGTCGTCGCGCCGCAACGGCTCGAAGTACATCCTCTTGACGGTCCGCAAGCGCGGCCGGAAGTCCTACATCCTGCGCGCCGACTCGGAAACCGGCCGCTACTTCGGCGAAGATTCGGGGCTCAGCAGCTTCGTGAACCCGCACATCACGTTTTACGCGCCCGACGGCAAGCAAATCGTTGCCGACGCTCCGGCGGGAACGGTCGTCGAGAAGGACAAGAGCGTAGTGATGAGCGGCGGCGTGCACGCGCGGATGGCGAACGGGGTGACCATGACGAGCGACACGATGCGCTACGACGACGGGGCGCAGGTCGCGCACGGGAGCGGCAACGTCGTCGTCACGTCGCCCGAGGGCGAGACGCTGCGCGGCGACACGGTCGACTGGAACTTGCGCGACGGCAATATCGCCGTCGCGGGAGCGCGCTAGCGGTGCTCGACCCGCACGCGGTCGACGATCGCCGCATCGTGCTCGAGCATCTCGTCAAACGGTACGGCGCGCGAACCGTCGTCAACGACGTGTCGGCCGACGTGCGCACGGGCGAGGTCGTGGGCCTGCTCGGGCCCAACGGCGCGGGCAAGACGACGACGTTCTACATGGTCGTCGGCCTCGTCAAGCCCGACGGCGGCCGCGTCGCGCTCGAAACGGGCGGCGCCGCGATCGACCTGACCGGGCAACCGATGTACAAACGTTCGCGCGCGGGCATCGGCTACTTGGCGCAGGAAAACTCGATCTTCCGCAAACTGTCCGTCGGCGACAACATCCGCTTGATCTGGGAGATGAACGGCGTCTCGCGAAAGGAGCAGGAGACGAGGCTCCCCGCGCTGCTCGACGAGTTCGGTCTGACCAGCCGCATCGACGCGCGCGGCGACTCGCTCTCGGGCGGCGAGCGGCGCCGCGTCGAGATCGCGCGCGCCATCGCGACGGAACCCGCATTTCTTTTGCTCGACGAGCCGTTCACGGGCATCGATCCGATCGCGGTCGCGGACATCCAACTGATGATCCGTCAACTGCGCGACCGCGGCCTCGGCGTCTTGATCACCGACCACCAAGTGCGCGAGACGCTGGCCATCGTCGATCGCGCCTACATCCTCAACGACGGCGAAATCGTCGTCTCGGGGAACGCGCAGGAAGTGCTCTCCTCGCCGACCGCCCGGCAGTTCTACCTGGGCGAAGGCTTCCGCTTGTGACGGAACTCCACGCGGGCCGCGTGCCGCGCGGGCTCGGCTACGTCCGGCTCGTGGCGAACGCCTTCGTGCGGCCGACGATTCTCGATCGCTACGTGGTCTCCGAACTCGTCGGCCCGTTCAACTTCGGACTTTCGGCGTTCACGTTGATTTTCGCGGCGACCAACATCCTCGCCATCAGCCGCCTGGTCGCCGAAGAGAACGCGCCGCTGGCCGCGGCCGTCGAGTACTTCTTGTGGCAACTGCCGCAGATCGTCGTGACCGTCGTGCCGATGGCGATGCTGCTGGGAACGCTGCTCGCGCTCGGCAGGCTCTCCGGCGAGAGCGAGATCACGGCGCTCAAAGCCGGCGGCGTGGGTTTGACGCGCGCGGTGCTGCCGCTGTTGGTCGTCGGGTTCGGCATCTCGCTCGTGTCGCTCGTGCTCCAAGAGGGGGCCGTGCCGTTCGCGAACGATCAGGCCGTGTATCTGCGCGAGCAGACGATCAAGCACGTCGGGGCCTTCGGCGGCGGCTCGCACACGGTCATCTCGCAGCTTCCCGGAGGCGGCACGCAAGTCACGTACTTCAAAGGCTACGCGGCCGCCACGCAAGAGCTGTTGTACGTCACGATCGTCACCTACGGCACCGACAACCGGCCGAAGGCGCTGCTGTACAGCGATCGCGGCCGCTACGCTTCGCAATCGTGGACCTTCGACGACGCGCTGATCTACAAGTTTGCCGACGACGGCACGATCGAAGAGACCTCGCAGGATCCGCACGCGGTCATCGACGTCGGCGAGAAACCGAGCGAGATCCAGCAACGCGCGACCGACAACGACCGGGAGTCGATGAGCCGTTCGCAAATACGGCAGATCATCGCCTCGGGCCAGTTGTCGCCGGCCGAACTGCGCGCCTATCAAACCACCTACGAGGGCAAGCTTGCGCGACCGTTCGCATCGTTCGTGTTCACGCTGATCGCGATACCGTTCGCGCTGCGCAACCCGCGCGGCGGCGGCACGGGGCTCGGCTTCGGGCTCGCGATCCCGATCGCGTTCGCCTACTTCGTCATCGCGAGCGTCTTCTCGGCGGTCTTCACGGGCTTGCCCGGCGGCTACTTCGTCTCGGCGATCGGCGCGTGGCTGCCCAACGTGATCTTCACCGCGATCGGCTACCTGCTGTTGCGCCGCGCGGCGCGGTACTGACGCGCCGTGGGTACCGTCGTCGGCATCGCGATCGTCGTCGTCATCGTTTTGATCGCCGGGCTCATCGCGTACATCGGGGACCGCGTCGGCCATCAGGTCGGCCGCAAGCGGCTGACGCTTTTCGGATTGCGCCCTAAGTACACCTCGACGATCGTCGCGGTCGGGACCGGCATGATGATCGCGCTCGTCGCGACGGTCGTGACGCTCTCGACGTCGCCGTACGCGCGCGCCGCGTTCTTTCAACTGAGCGAAATCAACAATCAGGTCAACGAGCTGCAGGCGCGCGCGGACGCGCTCGAGCGGCAAGTGCGGCTCAACAACGTCGTGGTCGACCGCGGCAAACTGCTGTACGGTCAGTTTCTGCTGATCTCGCCGCAGCAGAGCAACGCCGTGCGGATGAAGATCTTCGCGGCCTTCTTCGACGCGGTCGTCGAAAACGTCAACCGCAACTACGTGCCGCAAGGTCTGCGGCCGTTCCGGGGCCGGGCGAGCGACCCCGACGTTGCGAAGAAGCTCCAGGCGGTGCTCAACGATCCGAAGACGCAGGGCTTTCTCTTGCGCGGGCCCGTGCTGCTCGTCGCGATTGCCGACGAGAACCTCTTCCCCGGCGATCCGATTCACTTCACCTTCGCGCCGTATCTCGATCAGCAGATCTTCAGCGCCAATCAGGCGATCGCGAGCGTCGAGGTGGACGGCGGCACGGCGATCGTGCCGCAGGTCGCTTACGGCCAGCTCGCCGACGCCATCCAGCAGAGCGCGCTCGAAGCCGGCATGCCCGTGTACTTCGCCAACCCCTTCGCCTCGACGACGCCCGCCCAAATCGCGCGCACCCAGGCCGACATCAAGAACGGCCGGGGTCGCTTCTACATCGTGGCGCGGGCCACGAGCGACGTCTACCCGCACACGGGCGGCATCCCGGTCGCCTTCGAGCTTAGCCGCAGCGCCAAATGAGCGGCGCGGTGCTGGGGATCGATCCGGGAACGCGCAAGTGCGGCTACGCCGTCGTCGCCGAGGCGCGGCGACCGCCGCTCGAACTCGGGGTGGTCGCCACGGCCGACCTCGGCCCGACCCTGCGGTTGCTGGCCGCGCGGCACCCGCTGCGGGCGATCGCGCTCGGCGGCGGGACGCACGCCGCTCCGGTCGAGGCGGTCCTGCGCGACTTGGGCTTGCCGATCGAGGTCGTCGACGAGCGCGAAACGACGCTGCTCGCCCGCAAACGTTACTTCGAGGCGAACCCGCCGCGCGGCTGGCGGCGCTTCGTTCCGCGCGGCATGCTGCTGCCGCCCCGGCCGATCGACGACTACGCCGCCGTGCTGATCGCCGAACGGTTGATGGAGTCGTCGCCGGACGCGTAACGACGGCTAGATTGGCCTGCACCTAGGGCAGGAGTCGTTCCCGCGCCTTTTGTAAACCGAAGCCTCGGCTTGCGCTCGCTGCGGGCGTGCTTTCCGTGTCTCGTCGGAGAAGGCAAACTCGGCAACTCTCTCTCGACGGAACGCCTCGGCACGTCCGCATCGCTCACGCTTAATGAAGTATTGGCTTCCACCCCGTCGGAGGAGTTCATGAAGCGTCTCGCACGCCTCGCCACCGTCACAGCGCTCGCCGTCGCGCTGCTGACGCCGGTCGGGCGACAGGCTGCGATGGCGACGCCCTTCTCGGATGTCCCGGCCAACCATTGGGCGTACCAGTACATTCAAAGCTTGGCCGCCGACGGGGTGATCGACGGGTACCCGGACGGCAAGTTCAAAGGCGACCGGCTCCTGACGCGCTACGAGATGGCGGCCGTGGTCGCGCGCGTCATCGCCAAGCTCCAGGAGAACCAGGGGAAGGCGCCGTCCAAAGAAGACCTCGACAAGCTGCAAAAGCTCATCGACGCGCTCAAGGACGAACTCGACGCGCTCGGCGTGCGGGTGACCAATCTGGAAGATTCGCTCGACGCGCTCGACAAGCGCACGAAGTTCGCGCAGTCGCTGACGTTGCACGGCGTGTTCCTGCCGCAAGTGACGTTCCGCCAGCGGACCGAGGTCCCGACGTCGGTCGTGAACGCGACCGGTTCCGCCGTCTCTACGTACTACGGCGGCACGGCCCCCGCGGGCGGCGTCGCGGGCGCGGGCGGCGGCACGTCGTCCGATCCGTACGTGCTGGCGTATTTGACCTCCGACGATTCGAACAATCCTTTGACGCTCGCCGGCTCGGGCATCCAGATCCGTCAGGATAGCCGTTTCTCGCTGGCCTACCAAATCAACGACAACGTCACGGTCTCGCTGCCGGTGCACGTGCTCGACTTCTATTACGGCGGCGAGTTTACGAACAGCGAAAAAATCCAGCTGGAGCCGGGCGTCGACATCGACATCGCCCGCGCGGGCGCGGTCACGAATCTCGTCTTCAAATTCGGGACGATCGATAACATCTCGTCGTCGCGAACCGGCCTGGCATTCCGCGCGCCGCAGGGCTATAACGGCGCGATTCCCTACGCGCTGCCGATCCAGCCCTACCAAAAGGGAATCGGCGTCAAGGGAACGGTCGCCGAGGGCGCCTTCGGCTCGACCGATTTCGAAGCGTCGTTCACGCGCATGGATCCGGACCTGCTCAACACGCAGACCGGCAATACCGATCCGAATCTGGCCGAGTTCAACAACAACAACTATTTCTTCCCGGTGACGCCGCCGCAGGCGGGATACGTCCAGACGGGGCCGGCCGGGGCGCTGCGCACCGACACCTTCAACGCCAACAGCGCGCCGCTCTCGCAAGTGTTCCTCACGCAGTCGGCCGTCGACGGCTCGGTCTACATTTCGTCGTATAACGGCGCGACGTTCAATAACGCGGGCATGCAGACGGGCGGGCCGCCGACGCTGCTCCCCGGTTTCTCGTATAACGCGTCGTACAACGACGTCGTCTTCGCGACGCCGCTGCCGGCGGGCTCGGTCGTCGGCATCACCTACCGCGGGCTCACGGTCACGCAGAATACGAACTTTCAGCGTTACATGACGCACGCCCGGCTCAACCAAAAATTCAAGGGATACGACGGGCTCGAGGTCGGGCTCACCTTCAACCGCATCTTCGACTTCAGCGATACGGTCGCGGACGGCAGCGGCGCGAGCGGCATCACGCAAGATTTTCAGGGCACGCTGGCCGGCACGACGCCGTCCTCGGGTAACGGCTTGGTCAGCGACACGGTGCTCGGGCTCGACTTCCAAGCGCCGATCCCGTACGACCTGGCCGGGGCGAACTCGCGGCCGGTGCTCTTCGGCGAAGTCGCCGACAGCAAGTACACGGCGGACTACCAAAACGTCCCCGCGGTCGGCGATACGGCCGGCCTCGTCGGCCTGCGCCTGCGCCTGCAACAGGTCGAATTGCAGGCGCAGTATCAGAGCGTCGGCGTGAATTTCTTCGACGGCGCTCCGTTCCGGTATTTCGGCAACCCGCCGCCGCTGTTCGCCTTCTATCGGCTCGGCTATCTGCCCGACTTTTTCGGATTCGGGAACAACTTAGGGATCAATACTCAATTCGACAACCAGTTTACCGCGCTCGCTAAGCCGTCGCCGAATACGGCGGGCAATCCGAACCTGACGTTCATTTACCCGCTGTACAACACGCTGAAGGCGCAGGGGCCCACCTATTTCTCGGCCTTCGCTCCAAACTCGCGCGGCCTGACGGCGACGATCGACACGCCGCTGCGCATCGGGACGCTGACGCTCAAGGCAAACGCCGGCTACTCGCACCTCGAAGAGATCCAGCCCAATTCGCTCGGAGCGATGATGTACGGGCCGGGCTTCGCCTCGAACGTTCGCGAGCAATACGATACGTATCGCGTCGGCACGGCGTTCAACATTCCGGCGTTCGGCCAGCAGGCGACGATCAACCTCAACGGCCAGTACGAAACGATCAAGCGTCTCGATAGGACCGCCGCGCAGTACTATCCGTTCAATCCGCTCACGCAGACCTTCGACAGCAGCGCCTACGGCCAAGCGGGCGTGGCGTTCGGCACTACGGGCGGCAATTTCGGTAACGGCGGCAGCCAAGTTTCGTTCTACCCGAACTACGTCAACGTGCGGCACGTGACGCTGTCGGCCAACGCCGCGATCCCGCTGACGCGCGACCTCGTGGCCGGCGGCTCGTACTCGACGCAGCGGTACGGCGGCTCGTACGGAACGACGCTGACGCAGAACATCTCCGAGCGTAAGGATTACTACACGGGCTCCGTCACGTACAACATTCCGAAATCCAACTCGTCTCTCTCCTTCGTGGCGCGCCACTACGGTTACACCGACGAAGCCTTTCCGACCGGCAACTTCAGCCAAAATCGTCAAGACGTAAACTTCACGGTCCGTTTCTAAGGGCGCGCGCCCGGGAGGCGCGTCGCCGCGGGCGGAAAGAGTCCGCGTGCGAGTCGCCGTGGTGTGTATCGTCGCCGCGCTCGTCGCGGCGCTCGGTTTCGTGCAGGGGCTCGCGAGCGTGGCGCTGCGCGGCGACGCGCTGCCGGGCTCGTGGGTACGCCTCGTTCCGGCGCCGCTCGCGGCGCGCGTCGACGCGCTCGATCCGGCGCTGCCGCTGCCCGAGGCTCTGCGTATCGTGCTGGCGCGACACGATCTCGAGCGCGGCGACGCGGCTCTGGCCGCGCGCAACGTCGCGCGCTTGAGTCCGTCGCGCGACCGGCTCGTCTTGGAAGGGCTGCTGGCCGAAGCGCGGCACGAGCCCGCGGCGGCCGTCGCGGATTATCTGGCGGCGGGCGACCTCGGGCGCGTCCAAGCGGCGATCGACGGCCTCGCGGCTCGCGGCGACCTCGCGGGAGCGCTCGCGCTCGAACGTGCGGCGATCGCGCGGCTCTCGGGCGACCGGACGCAAGCGGACGCGCTGGCGGAAGCGCAGTTCCGGCTCGGCGAGCTGCTGCAAGCGCGCGCCTATCGCCTGCGGCCGGGCACCGCCGCATTTCGCGCCGCCGAGGAAAGCGCGCTCGAGGCGTACCTGCGCGCGACGGCGCTCGCGCCGCTCAGCCTGCGGTACCTGCTCGCGCTCGGCAACCAGCAGCTCAACCTCGCGCAAATCGGCGCGGCCGAACGCAGCTTCGCCCGGGCGCGCGACGTCGATCCGACCAGCGCCGAACCGCTTGCGGGGCTGGCGGATGCGGCGCTGCGGCGCGGCGAGCGCGGCGCCGCTCGCGCCTATCTGGAGCGCGCGCGCGCGCTCGCGCCGTCGTCGCCCGCGGTGCTGCGCGTGCAGCGCCGGCTGGGCGGTTAAGCGCGTGCGCGTTGCTCTGGACGCGCAACTCGCGAGCGGCACCGCGACCGGCATCGGCGAGTACGTGCGCGGCCTCGCGGCGGCGCTGCGCGCGCGCGGCGTCGACGTCGCGGAACTGGCCGCACCGCGCCTCGACCCGTGGCGTTTCGACCGGCGGGTGCTGTGGGATCAGGTGCTGCTGCCGCTGGCCGCGCGGCGCGCGCGGGCCGACGTGCTGCACTGCGCCTCGGGAACGATGCCGCTCCGGTGCGGGCTGCCGGCGGTGGTCACCGTGCACGACGTCGCGTGGCTGCGCGTGCAGCAGCACGCGCGGCCGTACGCGCGCGCGTATTTCGGGCGGTTCGCGCTCGCGCGCTACCGTCGCGCCGCGCGCGTCGCGGTCGACTCGCGATTTTCGCGCGACGAATTGCTGGCGCTGGGCGGCTTCGATCCGGCGCGCGTCGACGTCGTCTATCCGGGCGTCGCGCGCGACGTGATGGAGGTCGTGCGGCGGCGCGACGACGCCGCGCCGTTCGTGCTTGCGGTCGGCACCGTCGAACCGCGCAAGAATCTCGAAGTGCTGGTGCGCGCGCTCGCGCAGTTGCCCGGCTTGCGCGTCGTCTCGGTCGGCCCGCCGACGCCCTATCGCGAACGGTGCGCGGCGCTGGCCGCCGAACTCGGCGTGGCCGCGCGCCTCCAGGTGCGCGGGTACGTGCCCCGCGCGGAACTGCTGGCGCTCTATGCGGGAGCGCTGGCGGCGGCGGTCCCGTCGACCTACGAAGGCTTCGGGTACGGCGCGGCGCAGGCGCTCTGCGCGGGCGTGCCGCTCGTGGCGGCCGGCGTCTCCTCGCTGCCGGAAGTGGTCGGCGCCGCCGCGCCGCTGCTCGCGCCGCACGACGTCGACGCGTGGGCCGCGGCGCTCGATGCGATCGCACGCGATCCGGCGGCCGCCGACGCGCGCGCCGCGGCCGTGCGCGGCGCGGCGTGCGAACGCTTCGGCTGGGACGCCGCGGCGCGCAGCGTCGCCGCGCTCTACGCGGCCGCGCTCGAAGGCGGCTAGTAGGCGAGCGAGTCGGGCGCGCCCGGCGGCGGGCTGCCGTCGTCCGGCGCGACGATCAAACGCAGCGGATACGACGAGCCGCCTTCGGGCATCGTGACGATTTCCGTGCGCACGTGGCTGTCCGGCGGAATCGTATACTGCCTGAGTTTGTAGTGTCCGAACGGCGCCATGGCGTGCGCTTGCACCAGCACGCGATCGATCACGAACGTTCCCGTCGCCTTCCCGCCGCGCGGGTTGGCGTACAGCGCGATCTGCCGCGCGTTACGGCGATCGTCGTTGACGATGTCGATCGTGACCGACTGCAGCACGCCGTAGTCGCCCGCGAGCGTTTGACCTTGCACGAGATTCGGCAACGGAATCTGCCCGATGGGAATTTCCAGATCGGGGCCTTGCGCGTCGTAGCGGTAGTTGAAGAAGAATTCGGGGATCGTGTAGATGCCGCGCGCGTGCGGGCGATCGCCGTCGAGCAGCGCCGAGGGCGCGATCGGACCGTCGACCGGATCGGCGGCGTTTTGCGCGACGAGCGTCAGGTGCAGCGGCGCGCCCTCGATCTCGTGCAGTTGCAGCAAGCCGCTGACGACCGAGCGCGCCGGTAGACCTTGCGCGAGCAGCGTCGCGGTCGTGTTGCCGGGAATCGTTTCGACGCTGCCCTCGTTCTGCGCGAGCCGCACGAGGAAGCGTTCCGTCGAGAGATGACCGACCTGCATTTCGTTGACGTCGGGCCCGGCGATGCCGGTGATGAACTGCACGAGCGCCGGCTGGCCCGAGGGATTCTGCACCTTCAGCACGATGCGGCGATCGGGTTGACCGGGCGGATTGTAATGGTAGTACAGAAACCGGTCGGCTTGCTTGGCGTTGAGGTCCGCCGTGAAGAGAATGCCGTTCTCTTTGAGCGTTTCGGGGAAATCGCTGACCAGCAGCGACTGCGGGCGAATCACCGGTTGCGCGAAGTTCTCGACGCGCACGTGCGTCGTGCCTTGCACGCTGAAGTAGGAGGCGCCCGCAATGATGATCGGCACGTCGATCGTCGCGACGTCGTCCACGCGCAGCGGCGCCGCGACTTGGATCGAGTCGGCCGTCGCGACGACGGCCGCACCCGCGCGCGGCTGCTGGACGGCGAGCGCCGCGGCGAGCGCGCGTTCGCGCACGAAGGCTTGCGACGCCGGCCGTCCGGTGAGGCGCACGAAAGCGGTATCGCCCACGACGCCCGCGGGATCGGCGACGCGCACCGGGACGTCGCGCGTGAGCCCGCGATCGTCGCGCACGGTGATCACGGTCGAACCGAGCGCTTTGCCGAGTACCGTCACGACGCGCGCCACCTGATCGACGGAGACCTCGACGATTGCGGGGTCTTGCACGGTGGCGGTGATGGTTCCGAGCACCTGCGAGACGCGCAGACGCTCGGACGCGCCGGGGACGACGCCCGCGCTCGCAGGGTCGACGATGATGGGCGGCTGCGTGGGCGTCTCGTAGGGGATGGGCGTCGCGCCCGGCGCGCTCGGCCCGTTCGCGCCCGGCGACGGCGGAACCGCGGAGGGGGCCGGTAGCGGCACCGGCGCGACCGGCGCCGCGGGCGACCCCGAGGGCGAGGGCGAGGCGGCCGGGTCGCTCGCCGCGGCGCTCGGCGGAATCGCGGGCGGCGTCTGCGCGCGCGCCGCGCCGCGCGGCGCGAGCCACGGCGCGCCCGCCGTGAGCGCTACGACAAAGAGCAGCGTGCCTGCAAGGCGCGCCGGAAACGGACCTCCGGATCGCGGAGTACCGCGGTCCATGACCCTCCTACGAGTTCGAACGTTTAGGCGATCTTCGCGTCGCGAATGACGGCGGACGCGAGTAAGGTCTTGTATCCGACGGTCGGAAACAAAACGGTTACGAGGTCTTTCTCCGCGCGTTCGACCGTGCCTTGCCCGAATTTCGGATGCGAGACGACGTCGGCGATCTTGTAACCGCTCGTGGCGCGCGATTCGGCGCGCGTGGCGAGCGCGGCGCGCAGGCAGTTGTCGCACTGGCCGCACGAATCGCGTTCGAAATCCTCGCCGAAGTAGTTCAAGATGAAGCGGCGGCGGCAGCCGCGCGTCTCGGCGTACTGCAGCATCATCGCGAGCTTGCTCTGATCGTACGACTTCTTGGTATCGTAGTTGGTGAGGCTCAGCACGAGTTCGCGGTTCTTGAGGGCGTCGGCGGTCAGGCCGTACCGGGTCCTGGCCCGCATCTCGATGAAGCCGGCTTTCTTGAGCAGCGCGAGCACCACTTTGAGCTTCGTCAGCGGCAGTTGCGAGATTTTCCGCAAATCGGCGAGCGAAACGCCGTCGGTCTGACCGCCGAAATATTCGAGCGTGCCGAAGACCTTTTGCACTTCTTCGATGTCGGGATACTTGCCGGTCAAGAAGTAGTTCTGCACGCGCGTGTCGCTCATGCGATACAGGAGGATGCAGCGCGAGACGTCGCCGTCGCGGCCGGCGCGGCCCGCTTCCTGGGTGTACGCCTCGATGGAGCCCGGCAGATCGTAGTGGACGACGAAGCGGATGTTCGGCTTGTCGATGCCGAGGCCGAAGGCGTTGGTCGCCACGACCGCGCGAATCGCTTCACCCATGAACAGTTCGTGCACCGAGTTGCGATCGTGCTTCTGCAGTTTCGAGTGGTAGACGGCCGCCGGCAAGTCGAGCTGGTCGTGCAGGTATTTCTGCACGTCGAGCGCGTTCTTGATGGTCGCGGTGTAGATGATGCCCGTGCCGTCGAGGCCGTTCTCGAAGAGGTTGCGCAGCGCGCGCAGTTTCGCCGGCTCGTTCTCGGTGCGGATCACTTCGTACCGCAGGTTCGGCCGGTCGAAGCCCTTGACGATCGTCTTGGTATCGGGGATGCCGAGCTGCGTCAGGATGTCTTCGCGCACCGCCGGGGTGGCCGTCGCGGTCAGCGCCAGCACGGTCGGTTTGCCGAGAAACTGGATGACCTGGCCGAGCGCCAGATAGGCCGGCCGGAAATCGTGGCCCCACTGGCTGATGCAGTGCGCCTCGTCGACGACGAAGAGCGGAATCTTAATCGTTTTTAACATCGCGAGGAAGTGCTGGTCTTCGAGCTTTTCCGGCGTCACGAAGACGATGTCGATCGAGCCGCTCGCGATGCGCTCCCGGGCGGCCGCTTCCTGATCTTCCGACAGCGTCGAATTGAGCGCGACGTTGTTGCGAAAGCCTCGCTCGGAAAGCATGTCGAGCTGGTCTTTCATGAGCGCGATCAGCGGGCTGACGACGATCGTGGTTCCGCCGAGCAGCAAGGCGGGCAACTGGTAGCACAGGCTCTTTCCCGCGCCGGTCGCCAAAATTGCCAGCGTATCTTGGCCCTGCATGACGCGCGTGACGACCTCTTCCTGACCGGGGTGGAATTCCCGGAATCCGAAGAGCTCTTGCAGCGACTGCTCGAGCCGGTTCTGTAGGCTGCTGGGCCTGGCCACTTCCTTCTCCTGCCGACGACCGAGTGCGGCGCTCTCGTAAGGAGCGGGCCGCGTACATCCCTTAGTACGCCGTTACCCGCTATGAAGTTTCGCAAAACAGGGCCGGCGTCACAGGCTCCACAAATCTAGGGCGGTGTCCCTGTATCGCACGTGGCGGCCGAAATCGTTCGCCGATTTGGTCGGACAAGACGCGGTCGTCCGTACGCTGCGGACGGCGCTCTCCTCGGGAAAGCTGGCCCACGCGTACCTGTTTTCGGGTCCGCGCGGCAGCGGCAAGACGTCGGCTGCGAAAATTCTGGCCCGTTGCATCGATTGTGTGCTCGGGCCCACACCCGATCCGGACAACACCTGCGAGAATTGCACGGCCATTCTGGCCGGCACGGCGCTGGACGTGAACGAGATCGACGCCGCGTCCAATCGCGGCATCGAGGAAATTCGCGCCGTCAACGAATCCGCGAAATTCGCGCCGGCGTCGATGCGCTCGAAAGTCTTCATCATCGACGAAGCGCACATGCTGACGCCGCAAGGCGCCAACGCCTTTCTCAAGACGCTCGAGGAACCGCCGCCGCACGTCGTTTTCATTCTGGCGACGACGGCTCCCGAGGCGTTGCCCGCGACGATCCTCTCGCGCTGTCAGCGCTACGCCTTCCGGCGCATTCCGGTCGGCGTGATGATCGAGCGGATGCGCGAGATCGCCACCGCCGAGGGCATCGTCATCGACGAAGCCGCGCTCGGCGCGATCGCCTACCGCGCCGACGGCGGGCTGCGCGACGCGCTCACCATGCTCGAGCAAGTCGCCGCCTACGCGGACGGCCCGGTGAGCGCCGCGACGGTGGAGGCGGCCTTCGGAGCGACGGGGCGGACGTACGCGCGCGGCTTGGTCGAGGCGATCCTCGCGGGGGACGGCGCGGCGGCCCTGCGGCTCATCGATGCCGCAAGCGACGCCGGAGCGGACATGCTGGGCCTGGTTCGCGGGGCGATCGCCGAGTATCGCCACCTGCTCGTGGCCCGCATCGACGCGGAATTGCTCTCGAGCGACCTTTCGCAGGCCGACGCCACCGCCGTCGCGGCGCTCGCGGCCGCGACGCCGCAGCCGAAAGTCGTTCGCGGCCTGCGGCTGCTGGCGGAGGCCGTCGGCACGAGCCGCCTCTCCGGGAACCCGCGCCTGGAGCTCGAGACCGCGGTGCTCCGCCTGATCGTGCAAGCCGAAGATCCGTCCCTCGACGCGCTGGCCGCCCGCGTCGCTGCCCTCGAAGCGGGCAGCGGAGCCCCGGCGGCTGCGCCCGCGGCGCCGAAGCCGGCTGCGGCGAAAGCCGCGGCGCCGAAGGTCGCCGTGACGGAAGCCGCTCGGCCCGCAGCCGCTCCGCCGGAAGCGGCCCCGTCGGAACCGGCCGCGCCGAAGGCGGCCGCGTCCGAGCCCGTCGCGCCGAAACCGCCGGCGGCCGAAAAACCGCCCGCGGCGGCAAAGCCGGGCGAGCCGCCGACGCTCCTCCAAGTGCGTTCGCAGTGGGAGCAGATCAAACTGCGCGCGACCGAGCAGAACCGGCCGTTGTCGGCGCCGCTTTCGCGCGCCACGGTCGACGCGGTGAGCGACAAAGCGATCACGGTCGGCCTGGGCGACGCGATGCAAGCCGACATCTTGCGCGAGCGCATCGCGCTCGTGGAAGCGGCGGTCGCCGACGTGCTGGGCGTGCCGTTGCGCGTCGTCGTCAAAGCACCGACGGCGGGGCGTGCGAACGGATCCGATCCGGCTCCGCCGCGCGCGTCCGTCGCGGCAAGCGCGGGCCCGGGCGGCGGCGAACCCGACTTGCTGACGTACACGCGCAACGTGTTCCCCGGATCGGAGAGCGTATGAATCAAGCGCAGATGATGGCGCAAGTGAAGAAGATGCAGGCGGAGATGGAAAAGGCGCAGAGCGATCTGGCCTCGACCGTCGTCACCGGTACCGCCGGCGGCGGTGCCGTCAGCGTCGAGATGACGTGCGACACGCGCGTCGCGGCGGTGAAGCTCGCCAAGGAAGCGATCGATCCCGACGACGCGGAGACGCTCGAAGATCTGCTGATGGTCGCCTTCAACGACGCGGTGCAAAAAGCGCAGGAGACGTCGGCGAAACGCATGAGTTCCGTGACGGGCGGCTTGCGCATCCCGGGCTTGACGTAAAGCGAGCGCGCGACGAACGTTCTCGCCGGCCCCGTCCAAAGTCTCATCAACGAGTTCTCGAAGCTGCCCACGGTCGGACCCAAGACGGCCGCGCGGCTCGTCTTTCATCTGCTGAACCGGCCGCGCGCCGAAGCGCAGGCGCTGGCCGAAGCGATCCTGGCCGTCAAGGATCGCGTGAAACTCTGCTCGATTTGCTTTTCGCTGACCGAAGACGATCCGTGCCGCATCTGCACGGACGAGCGGCGCGACGCCTCGCTGCTCTGTGCCGTCGCGGAAGCCAAGGACATCTACGCGATCGAGCGGACCTCGGCGTACCACGGCCGCTATCACGTGCTCGGCGGTTTGATCTCACCGATGGACGGCATCGGTCCCGCGCAACTTCGCGTGAAAGAACTCGTCGAGCGAATCGCCCACGAGAAGCCGCAGGAGCTCGTGATCGCGACCAACCCGAACGCGGAGGGCGAAGCGACGGCGCTCTACCTTTCGCGCCTGCTCTCGCCGAGCGGCCTGCGCGTGACGCGCCTGGCCTACGGTTTGCCGATCGGCGGCGATCTGGATTACGCGGACGAAGTCACGCTCGCGAAAGCGCTCGAAGGGCGCCGCGCGATGTAGGAGAGGGCTGCTCGCGAAGCTGCTGCGCGACTTCGGGGCGCGCGGCATCGAGCGGTTCCGCGTCGTGGTCGATCCAGATCGTGCCGCTTACGCGTGTCCGGCGCAAACGCTCGGTCAGCGTGCCGCTGCTCGCGATTCGTGAAAGGCCGTCGTGCATGCGGCCGTCGATACGGCGGCGCCGCGGCAGCCGGCCCGCACGGCCGTCGAGGCGCAACCGCTCGTGGCCGACCGTGAGTGCCAAAGCAACGCTTACGCTTCCATTCCTCGTACGCCGCTCGAGCAATTTCCAATCGCCGAACGATAGCGACGCGAAGCCGTCGCCGGCGGCGCCGCCGCGTATTCGTGCGAACCGGCGCTCCGACGTGCCGTGGCCGGTCGAGCGATCGACGATCGTTGCCGAGGCCGCAACCAGAACGATGCCGCGGCCGGCGTCGTAGCGGACGAAGTCGGCCTTGAAATCGTACGTACGATCGTCTTGCGCGAACAGATGCCCGCTCACGCGCCAGCGATCGGCGAGGGCGGCGCCCGCCGGTCGCTGCGCGAACGCGAGGGCGACCATCACGCCGAGCACCCCGCCGCGCCATCCGTTGCGCGCTCCAGCCCATCGTAGCATCGGGTTCAATCCTTTCGATTCGTCGGTCCGCGCGTACCGGGCCGCGCGGCGACGGCCGCGCCAAGCGCGATCGATCCCGTCGCGAGCGGGCGGCAGTACACGCCGAGCACGTTGTCGCGCCGTTGCACGAGCGTGCGCTGCATCGCCGGATCCGCGTGGCCGCTTACGACGTCGTAGGACGGCGTCACGCAGCGTATCGTCGTCGACGTGACGGCGAACGGGACGGTGCCGACCGTCAGCGTCGCACCCACGAGATCCGCCTCGCGCGCGGCGAAGTCCGCGGCCGCACGCACGTAGAGGTTCGGCCGGAACCGCAGCGGATCGAGCTCCATCCCGGTCAAGGTTTCCAGTTCGCGCAGCCACGCGTCGAAGACGAGCGAAACGGGCGCGTCGTCGAAGTAGGGACCGTCATCGCGCACGTCGAGAACGACACCGCGCGCGGCGCCGAGCGCGCGAGCGTCCGCCTCGGTCGCGACCGTGTGCAGCAAGTTGTTCTCCTTGCCGCGATACGTCTTGTCGCTGCGCGCGTGGCCGGCGGTGGCGACGAAGAGCGCGCGGCGCCGGTCGCCCGCGAGGCCCTCGTTCGTGACGGCCGCGGTCGTCAGCGGTTCGGCTTGCAGACTCTTCGTCGGATAGCGCCACAGGCGCGCGAGCGTGCCGAGCGGATGCGATTCGTCCATCGCCGAACCTCTCCGGCGACCGCACACGTCCCACCTGTTCGGGGAGGAGCCGCGCTGCCGTGAACGCCCCGGAATCTCAAACCGCGCTGCGGCCGCTCGGCCTCGGGGAGATCCTCGACCGGGCGGTAACGCTTTGCGTGCGGTACTTCGTGCCGTTCGCGACGATCTACGTGGTGTTCGCGGTGCCGTTCGCCGTCGTCAACTTCTTTGCGACACGCAATCTGCAGCCGGTCTTGCGGGCGATCAACGAAACGATGACTCGCGCGGCCGCGTCGGGCAAACCCGTCGATCAGGCGGAGGTACTGCGCACGATCGCGCACGCGAACCTCTTCGACGGCTGGACGGCCGCCGCGCTGATCGGCGCGATCCTCGTCGCACCGCTGCCGATCGGCGCGCTGATCGAGGCGACGGCGGAACGGTATTTGGGCCGCGAGATCGCCTTCGCGCAAGCGTATCGCGTCGGCTTCGCGCGCTGGATGCCGCTCGTCGGCGTCAACGTGCTGTGTTTTTTCGCGGCGCTCGTCGCCTATCTCGGGATCGTCGTCGTTACGGTCGCGATCGCGCTTGCGTTCGCGTTCTTGGCGGCCGCGCTGCACGGGGTTGGCATCGTGCTTTCGGTGCTCGCGTTCCTCATCTTGGGACTCGCTGCGATCGCGTTCGCGCTGGTGGCGACGCTCGCCGTGCAGATGGCGTACTTCACGTGCGTCGTCGAACGGGCGGCTCCGTTCGCGGCCGTGTCGACGGCGCTGCGCCGCGTCTTCGTGGGCGTCGGATTGCGGCGCTCGCTGCTCGTCGGCGCGGCCTTTCTCGCGATCGGCATCGGCATCGGCCTCGTCGCCTCGATCGGCCAAGGGCTCATCTTCGCGATGCTGCACAACGACGTCGTCGGAGCCGCGTACGCGACGATCCTGCGCGTCGCGACGGCCGCGTTCACGACGGCCTTCATGGCGATCTTCTACTTCGATCTGCGCGTTCGCGAAGAGGGTCTCGATCTGGCGCTCGAAGCCGAACGGGCGCGCGCGCACTCGCTCGAAACGGCGTGAAGGTCTGGCCGCACGGCGACCCGGATCGCGTGGTCCGCGACGTCCTCGCGCAGCCTGCGTTTCGCACGAGCGCTCCCGAATCCGTCGCGCCGCCGCAACCGTCGGCGCTCGCGGTGTTGTGGGGCTGGTTTCTGGATCACGTGCTGCGGCCGCTCTTGCATCCGATCGGGCGCGCCCTCGGAGCGACGCACGGCGCGGCCACGATCGTCGGCCTGGCGCTCGTGACCCTCGCGCTCGTTGCGTTCGCCGCGGTGATCTTCCGGCTGGCGCTCGCGTTCGCGCGCTCTGACGGTCGGGTGAGCGTGCGCGACGCCGCCGCCGCTACGCCGCTTGCGGCGCGCCGCTCGGTGCTCGCGTGGTGCGCGCTCGCGCGCGAGGCCGCGGCGCGCGGCGAGTTCCGCGCGGCGATTGCGGCGTGGTATGCGGCCGCGCTCGTGACGCTCGACGAACGCTCGGTCGTCGCGCTCGATGCGTCGCGCACGCCCGGCGAATATCGCCGCCTCGTGCGGCGCGCGCGCGCTGCGGCCGCGGCGCCGTTCGACGAACTCGCCGAAGGATTCGTGCGCGCGGCCTACGCTCGCGAAGAACCGGCGACCGCCGATTTCGAAGCCGCGGCGCGCGCCTTCGCCGAGTTCGAGCCCGCGGTGACGCGATGATCGCGCGTGCCGTGCGAGCGGCGCGAGGGCTGCCGCGCGTCGAAACCGCGGCGGTCGCGCTGGCCGTCGCCGTGCTCGTTGCGCTCGCGGTGCTGAAGAGTCCGGCGCCGCCGCCGTACGTCGATACGTTTTCGAGCTTCGACGGCGGTGCCGGCGGCTATCTCGCGCTGTATGAGATGTTGGCGCGCGAAGGCTTGCCGGTAACGCGGTTTCAGAAGCGCGCGCTCTTCTTGAACGCCTCCGTGGGAACGCTCTTTCGCGCCGAACCGCTCGACTTCGACGACGCACGGCAGCGGACGGCCGCCGTCGACGATGCGGCGCTCGTGGCCTGGGTGCGCGGCGGCGGCCGGCTGCTCTACGTCGTCGACGGCGGCTTGACCACGGTTGCGGCGCTGCGCGTTCCCGCTGCTGCGCCGATCGGCAGACGCAGCCATCGCCCGTTCGTTGCCGCGGAACTTCGCGCCGCCGGCGTCCGTGCCGTCGATCCGCTCCGGCAAGAACGCTGGCGCGTGCCGAAGGGTGCGTTCACCGTGCTGCTCGACGACGGGCGCGGCCCGCTCGTCGTGCGCTATCGCCTCGGCCGCGGCAGCGTCACGGCGGTCGCCGACGAACGCCTGTTCACGAACGCGCGCATCGCGCACGGCGACGCCGCGCGGCTGGCGCTCGCGCTGGTGACGTCGCAGCGGAGCAACGCGGCGGTCGCATTCGACGAGGCCTTGCACGGCTACGTCGTGTCGCCGCACTGGTGGTCGATCGTGCCGCGGCCGTTCGTTGCCGCGCTCGCGCTCGCGCTCGCCGTGCTCGTCGTCGCTTTTGCCGGCGCCGCGTTCCGGCTCGGCCCGCCGATCGTGCCCCGTCCGCGTGACGCGCGCTCGACGGCCGACTTCATCGGCGGCCTCGCCTCGCTCTTGCAGCGCGGGCGCGCGGTGCGCGGCGCCCTCGCCGATCTGCTCGCGTCGACGTCGCATGCCGCCGCGCGCGCCTTTGCGGTTCCGGCGGGGGCGTCGCACGACGAACTTGCGGCTCGCATCGAACCGGCAGAACTTCGCACGGCCTACCGCGAACTCGTCGCGCTCGTGTCGAACGACCGTGCGGTCGAAGCGCAACTCGTGCGGGGCGCCGCGCTCGCGCAACGCTTACGGAAGGAATTCGCGCCGCATGGCCCCGAGTGAACTCGCCCGCCGCTTGCAGGACGGCGTCGACCGCGTCATCGTGGGCAACGAACGCGCCTCGTTCGCGTTCTTGCTCGCGCTGCTCGGCGACGGTCACATCCTCATCGAAGGCGTGCCCGGCACCGCGAAGACGCTCTTCGTGCGCACCTTCGCGCTGTTGCTCGGCGCGCCGTTCCGGCGCATCCAATTCACGCCCGACTTGATGCCCGCCGACGTCGTCGGAACGAACGTCTTCAATCCGCAGACGGCGGAGTTTTCGCTGCGTCGCGGTCCGATCTTCACGAGCGTGCTGCTCGCCGACGAAATCAATCGCACGCCGCCCAAGACGCAGTCGGCGTTGCTCGAAGCGATGGAAGAACGGCACGTGACGATCGACGGCGAAACGCAGCCGCTGCCCGAACTCTTCGTCGTCTGCGCGACGCAAAATCCCGTCGAGTTCGAAGGCACCTATCCGCTTCCCGAAGCGCAGCTCGACCGCTTCTTCGTGCGCGCGCGCACGGGTTATCCGAGCGAAACGCAGGAGCGCGCGCTGCTCGCGCGCGCGGCCGCCGGCTTCGACGCGCGCGACCTCGCGGGCGCGGGCGTCGCGCAGGTGGCGCAGCCGAGCGACGTGCTCGACGCGCGCCGCGCCGTGCGCTCGGTCTTCGTCTCGGAGGCGCTGCAAGGGTACGTCTACGCGATCGTCGCGCGCACGCGGACGTCCGGCGACCTCTCGCTCGGCGCGAGCCCGCGCGCGGCGCTCGCGCTGCTCACGGCCGCGCAAGCCTCCGCGGCGGTCGAAGGGCGGCGTTTCGTTACGCCCGACGACGTCAAAGGCGTCGCGACGCTCGTGCTCGCGCACCGCGTGATCGTGCGGCCCGAAGCGGATATCGAAGGCGTGACGCCCGAGAATGCGATCGAACGCATCCTCGGCGCGGTCGACGTCCCGCGCGACGTCGCGCCGGCCGCCGCGCCCTAAGTGCGCGGCACGTTCCCGGCGCTCTGGCTCTCCGCGCGCGGCGTGTGGGCGCTCTTGGCGCTCGCGCTCGTCCTTGCCGGCGCCGCGTTCGTGCCCGCACTGCTGTGGCTCGTCGCGTTCGGAGCGCTCGCGTTCGTCGCGTGCGCGGCCGCCGATGCGGCGCTCGGACCGGCACCCGGTTCGCTGCACGTCGCACGCCGGCCGCTGCCGCGCATCGCGCTGCGACGGCTCGCCGCGACAACGTATCAAATCGAAAATCGCGCCGCTATCGCGATCCGCATCGGGCTCTTCGAAACGCCGCTGCCCGCCGTCGATTTTCTCGACGACGGTACGAGCGTCGACGTGGCTGCGCGTTCGCAGCGCACGGTCGAAGCGCGTTTCGTGCCGCGCGAGCGCGGCGCCGTGCGCTTCGGCGACCTGTACGCGTGGGTCGAGAACCGCGTCGGGCTCTTGCGGCGGCGCTACCGCATCGCCGCCGCCGCCGACGCGCGCGTCTTTCCCGATTTAGCCGCGGTCGAGCGCTACGGCACGCTCGCCAAACGCAGCACGCTCGTCGATGCGGGGCTGCGGCGCTTGCGGCTGCGCGGCGTCGGCACCGAGTTCGAAAGCCTGCGCGAATATCGCGACGGCGATGCCTTCCGCCTCGTCGACTGGAAGGCAACGGCGCGGCGCGGCCGCCTCACGGTCGTGCAATACGAAGTCGAACGCAGTCAAAACGTCCTGATCGCGCTCGATTGCGGCCGCGCGATGGTGCCGCGCTTGGGCGTGCAGCGAAAATTCGATTACGCGTTGACCGCGGCGCTCTCCGTCGCACGCGTGGCCGAAGCCGCGAGCGACAACGTGGGCCTGCTCGCCTTCGCGGCCGCGCCGCTGCTCGCGATCGCGCCGCGCCGCGGCGGGAAGCACTACGCGACGCTCGCGCAGGCGGCGTTCGACCTGCAGCCGCGGCTCGAGGAGCCGGATTACGAAACGATCTTCGCGCGCGTGCGCGACCGCTCGGACAAGCGCAGCCTGATCGTGCTGCTCACCGACATCTTCGATCCGGTCACGTCCGCGACGGTGCTCTCGAGCCTGGAGCGGCTCGTGCCGCGGCACCTCGTCATGTGCGTGCTGATGAACGACGCGGCGATCGCAACCGCCCTCGCGGCGGTGCCGGCAAGCGTTGCCGACGCCTACCGCACGGCGGTCGCGATGACGCTCGCGGACGAACGCGCGGCGGCAGTCGCACGCTTGCGCGCACGCGGCATCATCGTGGTCGACGTGCCGGCGCCGCAGTTGACGGTAGCGGTGATGGATGCGTATCTAGATGTGAAGGCGCGGGGGCGGCTGTAGGGCCCGCGCCGGCCGGAGGGATTGGGTAAGCGACGGGGCCGCGCCGCGGATTCGCCGGGGGCGTGGTGGGCAGGGTAGCCACGGGGACCTCGTCGGCTCGGAACCGAGGCCCCCGACGGACGCGAAGCACAGACTTCGGCCGGAACCGAACGTAGATTGCAATCGGCGGCATTTCAGCGTATAATGAGAACTCCACCAGCGGACTTTCGGAACACACATCGGCGAGCCACTCGGAAGAGAGATGAACATGCCATTGACGCTTCTCGCGCCCCTCGGTGGCGTGCTTACCGATTCCGGAAGGGTCGATGCAAAAAAGCTCGCTCGCCAGCTCGACCTGACGATCCCGAAAATCGCGCCTGCGCTCGGCAAGTCGGCGCGTTGGCTAAACGAGAACCCGACGGCGCCGAGTATCCAGGCACCGGCGTTACAGCTCGTCGATGCGATGAACGCGCTTGCCGACAGCTTAGGCGGCCTCAAATTCGCGAATGCGTGGTTAAAGACGCCGACGGATGAATTTGCCAAACGTTCGCCTGCAGAGGTTCTGCAACGCGAGCCGCACGGTCTCGAGGCCGTCATTGGATTGATCGACGCTATCGTAAGCGGTGAACCCGGCTAGTGCACGGCAGGCTGCGAAGTCTCCTCGAGAACGCCATCCCCGCAGCACCGTTGCGGGGATCGTTTTTTCGCGGATTGCCGCTCGCTCACGTCGCCACTCCGCTGAGCACGATCGGCTCGATGCGCCGAGGCGGACGATACAACGCCAAGGGCACGTTCGAGATGTTTTACCTCGCCGATCGGCCCGATAATTCTCTTCGCGAAGTGGGGATGCTGACCGACGACGGTGACGCGCCGATCGCCGTGCCAAGCCCACCTTTCGTTATCTGCACCATCGACGTAGTACTCCAGCGCGTCCTCGACCTGCGCGATGACGACACCCGCCGAAAACTCGACGTTAGCCTCGACGACCTCGTGAGCGCATGGAGACTGATCGTCGCGCGAGGACACGTCCCGATGACGCATACCCTCGGCGCCGCAGCGCGTGATGCGGAGATCGAGGCGTTGCTCGTCCCGTCGGGAAAATATCCGGGATCTTCAAATCTTGCGGTCATTCGCGATCGACTGCGCGCGGGCAGCAGCTTCAGCATTCATAAGGCGGACGGGTTCCCAGCCGGCGCCGAGACTACGGTGCATGGAACCTATCGCGGTTAGAATAGCCGCCGATCGGAATTGAATCGAAGTACGTGCGGAAAGATAACCGATGAACATCACACGTGATTCAAGCTATGCAGTCATCGAGCGGATTAGGCGCGACCCCGCGTTCGCGACGGCGTTACTCGACGAAACCTTTGCGCTCTTGCTTCATGGGGAGAACGAAACGGCGTGGATCGTCCTGCGCGACGTCGTGAACGCGATCTTCGAGCCCGGCAACGCTTTCACGCCCTCGCATTCGCCGGCCGATTCTTTCGACAACCCGAACTAAGCCAAATCGATATTACGCCGCCCTTCCAGGCGTAGCAGACCGCCCCGCAAGCGCCAAATAAGCCAGCAGCAACACCGCCGTCAACCCGCCGACCCCGAACCGAAAGACGATCGGCGTGCGTTGCGGCGTCACGAAGCCTTCGATGAGTCCGGCCACGACCAGCAAGCCGGCGACGCCGATCATCAAGACGCTTGCCCGGCGCGCGTTGTCGCGTAGCGCGTCGCCGCGCCGTTTGCGGCCGGGCGCGATCAGCGCCTGTGCCAAGAGGATGCCCGCCGCGCCGGCAATCTGAATCGACGTCAGTTCGATGACGCCGTGCGGCGCGATCGTCGCCCAAAAGTCCGTGCCGAATCCTCTGGAAGCGAAGAGCGCGCCGAGGCCGCCGACCATCAAGCCGTTGTTGAGAATCTCCCACAACGTCAGGATGCCCAAGGTCATGCCGCCCGCGAAGGCCAGCAGCGCGACCTGAATGTTGTTCGTGATGATCGCCGTCGACATGGCGGGCGCGAACGCGCGGTCGAAGGCGAAATTCGAATCGTGCAGGCTGCGCGTGATCGCCGGGATCTGGGATGCGGGCAGGAACGCATAGACGTTCGTCACGTCGCGCGACACCTGCCAGTACGCCGTGAGCCACGCGGCGACGAAGAGCGCGCTCGTCGCCGCGATCGTCGGCCACGAGCGGCGCACCTCGCGCGGAAATATCGTCGTGAAGAACGACGCGACGCGCGACCAGCCGCCCGGAGACGCTTCGGCGTAGACGACCGCGTACGCGCGAGCGGTCAACCGGTTGAGGTACGCCACGAGCGGCGCGCCGTACGCACGGCTCTTCGCCGCGGCCAGGTCGCTCGTGACGGCGCGATAGAGCAGCGCGAGCTCGCGCAAGTCCGCGGCGGGCCAGCGGCGCACGCCGTCCTTCGCCGCGCGCGCGAGCAACGCTTCGAGCCGTTCCCAACCGGCTTGCCGCCGCGCCACGAACACGCGTTCACGCATGCACGGGCCTTTAGAGAGGAGTCGCGCGCCGCCTTCCCATAGCGAGTCGCAGCACATGGAACGAACCGTCGACGTCGCGACCGGCGAGAGCGTCGCCTTCTCGTACGAACTCGCCGGCCTCGGCAGCCGGTTCCTCGCGGTGTTCGTCGACATCGCGATTCAGCTCGGCATCGCGCTCGCGGCGTTCGGCATTTTTGCGTGGATAGGGCTGGCGTTGCCTTCCCCGGCGAAACCCACCGCCGCGTCTACGAAAATCGCGTCGGCGATCCTCATGGCGCTCCTCATCGCGTTCGGCTTCGTCTTGTTCGTCGGCTACTTCATCCTCTTCGAATGGCGTTTCGAAGGGCGCACGCCCGGAAAGCGGCTGCTCGGCATTCGCGTCGTGCGCGACGGCGGACTGCCGCTCGACTTCACGAGCGCGGTGGTGCGTAACGCCGTGCGCATTCTGGAATTCGGGCTCGGCTTCTACGCGACGTCGGCGATCTGCACGCTGCTCTCGCCCGAGAATCGGCGGCTTGGCGACTACGCCGCCGGCACGCTCGTCGTGCGCGACCATCGCTACGAACGCTTGCCCGACGCGGTCGCGCCCGCGGAGGGGCTGCGCGGCGACCCGGTCGTGAGCGAACTCAGCGCTGCCGAGCGCGACCTCGTGCGGCGCTACGTCGCGCGCTTACCGACGATTCGCCCCGAAGCGCGCGCGGCCGTGGCCGCGCAGATCGCGCTCGCCGTGCGGCCCAAACTCGGCGCGAGCTTCGCCCACCTCGACGACGAGGATCTGCTCGTGCACCTCGCCCGGACGGCGCTCGCTACTTCTTGATGCGGGAGACGACGTCGCGCGCGAACTTGAGCGCGGCGCGTTTCTTTTCTTCGTAGAGCGCGCCCGCTTGCAGGCTCGTCATGTGACGGCCGTGCTCGTAGTAGAAGCCGACGCTTTCGCCGACGACGATCGTGCCCGCGTAGGCGATCGCGCCCTTGATCGCGATGCCTGCGACGGGGATGAAGCCGGCGAGTTCGCGCGACAGCGCGCGCCAGCCGAGACCGCCGCCCACCACGGGCAGCAGTTCCCACACGCGCTGCATGTCGGGGTCTTTGCCGTACGTAGCGCCGATCTGCATCATCAGCACGATTTGGATGCCGGTTATCGCGATCACGTCGCCGGCCGAGGTGACCGCGCCGAGCACGAAACCGAGCAGCGGCACGTTCTCGACGACGGCGCTCGCCGCCGCGACGTTGAGCGCCGAGCGCGCCGCGTCGCGCGTGAGCTTCGCCGCAACCGTTTCGCGCAAGGCCGGCAGGCGCCGCCCGACGGCGACCTCGATGCCTTTGCAACGCTCGATCAGGTGCGGGAAGAAGCGGCCGCGTAGCGCCTCGCGGTCGAGCCGCGGCACGACGTACTCCGCGAATTGTCCAGCGAGCGGCGCCGCGGCCGGCGGCGTTCCCGGCGCTGCGGCGGGATCGACCGTGAGCGCGAACACGGGCAAGCGCAGCGCGGTCAGCAGATCGAGTCGCGCGCCTGCGACGTCGCCGGGCCGTCCGAGAAAGACGACGGCCCGCACGTCGGGACCGAGCGTCGCGGGCCGGCGAACCGGATCGAACGTTTCTAGCGTCGCCGCGGCGTCGAGCGGCACGTTCGCGTCGGCGTGCGCGAAGAGCAAGAGCGCGCGCAACTCCGCGACGAGCCCCGGATCGCCGCAGAGCAGGAAGCGGAACGGCTTGCGCGCCTCGCTATGGACGGCGCTCGCGTTGACGCGACGCCGGACGAGCGTCAGGACGTCGGAGGCGCCGAGCGTCGCGCTCAATGCCCGCGCGCTTCCTTGAGCGGATCGTCCGTGTAGTCGAGGTAGACCAGGCCGAGGAAGATTTCGAGCGCTTCGGACTTCATGCCGCGGGCGTTCGCCACGTCGATGATCCGCCGGTTCGTCGTCTTCGCTTCCTCGACGACGGCGCTCGGCGTCGTGTTGGTGTCGGCCGCGACGATGGCCGCCGCGGCCACTTCGCCGGGCGTGAGATCGTCGCGCTGCATCGTATCGAAATCGAGGCCCGTATTCTTGACGCGGGCGTCGAGCGCCGTTTGCAGCGAGGCGTAGCGATCTTCGGGGTAGCCGAGGCCGAGCATCGTGATGCGCGTCTGCAACTGGCGCGCGCGGGCCAAATTGTAGAGCTGCTCGGCCTGCGAGCCCGCGACCGCGGCCTTGGAGAGGCCTTCGCTGGCCTTTTGAATCAGCGGCGCGAGCGCGTTGTAATCGCTGAGCGAGATGTCGCCGTTGAAATCCATCTGCGAGCGCGAGAGGCGTTGCGCGAAGTCGTTGAGGTCGCCGAGCGCGACGTCGAGCAGCGCGAGCGACGAGCGGCTCGCGTCCACGGCGCGAATCATGTCGCCGTCGGTGAGCGACATGTCGTCGAGCATGCGCGGGTAGGACGGCAGCACCGACAGCGACTGCACCGGCACCGGATCGACGTCGAGCGGCGCCGCCAGTTCGTGCAGGATGTCGGCGTTTTCTTTGACGAGGCCGCTTTCCTTATTGCGCTCCATCGAGCCGACGCCCGTGATCACGGCCTGCGACTTGCCGAACGCCGCGTCGATCGCGCGGCTCATCGCGCTGAAGTTCTTGAGCACGGCGTCGAGCCGGCCGCCGGGCCGCACCGGGATGCGGCTGAAATCGGGAATGCCGTACGAGATGTTCTGGACGCGCGCGTTAACCGCTTTGAGTTGATCGCGGCCCGCGTCGCGGCGCGTCGCGATCGCGGCGACGGCCTGCGTTTCGCGGTTCTGGACGTCGGCAAGTTCCTGGCGCAGCGGCGCGAGGCTCGGCCGCATCAGGTCGAACTTCGCTTGGCTCTCGCGCAGTTGGCGGATGTTCAAGAGCGCCGTCGAGCGCGTTTCCGCCGAGCCTTTTTCGGCGGCTTCACCGAGCGTCTGCTGGCTCTTTTCGGTTTGACCGAGCGCGATCTGCGTTTGGCCGAGGTGCAACAGCGCGATCGGGTTGCCGGGATCGGCCTTGAGGACCTGCGCGTACTTCATCGCCGCGATGTTGTAGCGCGCCGTATCTTGGTCGTGCAGCGCCTGTACCAGCGTCTGCTCCGGCGTGCGCTTCTTGGGATCGAGTTCGTCGTAGCCGACCAAGTGCGCGACGCGGTCGGGGAAGCCGGGGTGATCCGCCAGGTACTTATCGACCAGACTATCGTGGTCGGCTTCCGCGGCGCCGAGGTGCTTCATGAACGAGACCATCGCGTCGGGATCGTATCCGGCGCGCGTCATCAGCAGCAAACCGTACTGGTCCGCTTGGAGTTCGTCGGCGCGCGACTGCTTGGCGATCAAACCCGCTTCCGCCAACTGGCCGAACCGGTAGATGAACGGCGAGAAGAGCGACGCGATGCCGAAGAGCAGGTCGAGCGCTTGCGCTTTGGCCGGCAGCGTGACCGTGTGGCGGCGTTCGTTGTGGCCGGTTTCGTGGCCGATGACGCCCGCGAGTTCGTCGTCGGACTGCACGAAGTCGAGCAGACCTTCGTTCACGTAAATGTAGCCGCCGCCGATCGTGAACGAGTTGATGTCCGGCGCGTCGAGGATCTTGATGTTGTACGGCAGGTCGCGACGCGCGACTTGCCCCCAATCTTTTTCGGCGACGCCGTTGACCCACGTGTTGAGCAGCGGGTCCGTCACCACGTTGTATTGGTTGAGGACTTGCTTTTCTTCTTCTTTTGCCTGTTGGATCTCGCTTGCGGTCGAGGTCGCGCCGGCGGGCGCGGGTAGGCTCGTGGAGAGCAGCGAGACGATGAGCGAGGCGTGGAGGAAGCGGCGGAAGGGCAAGGGCGTCACCTCTGGGCGAGCCGGGGAAGTCGTGTTGCATTCGACGCCGCGCGCGGCGAAACATGGTTCCCGGCCGCGTTCTCGACAAGGCGCCGTGGATGCGAGGTGCATGGCGTGTGAGTAAGCGGAACTTCCTGTGAATCGCGGCGCGCCGACGGAGGGTCGCGCGCCTCTCGCGTGGGATTGCGGCGAGGTGTTGCGCGGTACGTCGGCGGGGCTCGAGTTCGTTTTTGCGGACGCCGACTTCGAAGCGGCCTGGGCCGAGATGGCCGAGCGGCTGGCGGAGCGGCCGGATTTTTACCGCGGCAGTTCGGCCACCGCCGTCTTCGACGGCACGGCGCCCGACGACGCGACGGTCGCCCAGTTCCTGAGCGCGGTCGAGGAGTACGGGATCGTCGTGCGCGGCCTCTACGGCCCGGGCGACCTGTCGGCGCTGGCGGAACGGCACGCCCTCGCCTACCTCGGCGCGCCGCCGCGCCCGGTCGTCGCCAGCATCGCGCGCAAGCGAGCCGCCCGCGCGCCGCGCGCGCCGGAACTGACCGAGCGGGCGCGCTCGCTCGAAGCGGATTTTGCGGGCGCGCGCGCCGACATCGCGCGGCGCCGCGCGCGCGGCGAACCCTCCGTGCCGCGCCCCGCGTTCGGGCCGCCTTCGCCCGCGCCCGCGGCGGCCCACGCCGCACCGCCGCCGCCGGAACCCGTGCCGGGCGTGCTGTACCACCGCGGCTCGCTGCGCGGCGGCAAGGCGCTCGCGCAGTTGGGTACGATCGTGGTCGTGGGCGACGTGAATCCCGGCGCAGAACTCGTCGCGACCGGCGACATCGTCGTGTTCGGCGCGTTGCGCGGTACGGCACACGCCGGCGCGCAGGGCGATGCGACCGCCCGCGTGCTCGCGCTCGAACTCGCGCCGACGCAGTTGCGCATCGCCACGCTGATCGCGGCCGATTTCGGCGCCGCGCGGCCGCGCGGGCCGGAAGTGGCGTTCGTCCAGGGGGAGCGCATCGCGGTCGCACCGATCGAGAAGGCAGGCGTATGGTAGGGCGGCGGATCGTCGTGACCTCGGGCAAAGGCGGCGTCGGCAAGACCACCACGACCGCCAACGTCGGCGCGGCGCTGGCCAAGCGGGGCAAGCGCGTGGTGCTGGTCGATACCGACATCGGGCTGCGCAACCTCGACCTCGTCCTCGGCGTGGAAAAGCGCATCGTGTTCGATCTGGTCGAGGTGATCGAGGGCCGCTGTCAGTTGCGCCAGGCGCTGATCCGCGACAAACGCTTCGAATCGCTCTCGATTCTGCCCGCGGCGCAGACGCGCGAAAAGGAAGCGGTGGGCGAAGAGCAGTTGGCCCGCGTGATCGCCGAACTCGCCGAGTCGGCCGACTTCGTGCTCATCGATTGTCCCGCGGGCATCGAGCACGGCTTCCGCACCGCGATCGCCGGCGCCAAGGAAGCGATCGTCGTCACGACGCCGGAAGTCAGCGCGATTCGCGACGCCGACCGCGTCGTCGGCAAACTCACCGACGCGAAGATTCCGCTGCGGCTGATCATCAACCGCATCCGGCCCGACATGATCAAGTCGGGCGACATGATGTCGGTCGAAGACGTGTGCGAGGTACTCTCCGCCGAGTTGCTCGGCACCGTGCCGGACGACGAGGAAGTGATCGACACGACCAATCGCGGCGAGCCGATCGCGCTCGACGAGAGCAAGCGTCTGGCCGCCGTCTACGACAAGATCGCGCGCCGGCTCGAAGGCGAACTCGTGCCGTTCACCAACTTCGAACCGGCGGGTTTCTTCGGCCGCTTGATGACGCTCTGGAAAGTAGGGTAACCATGTTGCGTGCGTTCGATGCTTCCGAGAATGGCGTCGCGGCCTCCGAAACCGCGGCCGCGCCGCTCGCCGCGACCGCGCGCGGTCGCGCGATCGTCATCACGAGCGGCAAGGGCGGCGTCGGTAAAACGACGACCACCGCCAACGTCGGAGCCGCGCTCGCGGCGCTCGGCAAGCGCGTCGTGCTCATCGACGCGGACGTCGGCCTGCGCAACCTCGACGTCGTGCTCGGCTTGGAAAGCCGCATCAAGTACCATCTGCTCGACGTGCTGGAAGAGAAGTGCACGCTCGACGAAGCGCTCGTGCGCGACAAACGCAGCGAATCGCTGTACCTGCTCGCCGCGGCGCAGACGCGCGAGAAAGAAGACGTCGTGACGGCGCAGATGAAAGCGCTCGTCGAGCGCCTCTGCGACCTCTTCGAATTCGTGCTGATCGACTGTCCGGCGGGCATCGAGATGGGCTTCAAGAACGCGGTTGCGGGCGCGCACCACGCGATCGTCGTCTGCACGCCGGAAGTCTCGTCCGTGCGCGACGCGGACCGCGTGGTCGGGCTCTTGCCGGGCGACTGGCGGCCCGAACTGATCGTCAACCGCCTGCGGCCGCACCTCGTGCAGAAGGGCAAGATGCTCTCCGTCGACGACGTGAACGGCATCCTGCGCTTGCCGCTGCTCGGCGTGATCGCGGACGAACCGGGCGTGATCGTGGCGACGAATAAGGGCGAGCCCCTCGCGCTCGATCCGGCCTCCGAAACGGGCGCCGCGTATCGCGCGATCGCGGCGAAACTCGCGGGGCACGACGTGCCCGCGCCGACCGTCCGGCCCGCGAACAATGGATTTTTCTCCAAGCTGGGCGCTCTCTTCGGAGGGCGGGCGTAATATGTTCGAGTTCTTCCGCTCCCTCTTCAACCCGGGGCCGCCGTCGGGCGCGACCGCCAAGGAACGGCTGCGGCTCGTGCTGCTCTCCGACCATCTCTCGCTCGCGCCGGACGTGATCGACGCGATGAAGCGCGACCTGCTCGACGTGCTCTCGCGCTACGTCGAAATCGACGTGGCCCACGCCGACGTGACGTTCGAACACCGCGAAACCGAAGTGGCGATGCTGGCGAGCGTGCCGATCACGGGCGTGCGCGATCGCAAACCGCCCGTCGCTCCGCCCACCGTGCCGCTCGTTCCCGTAGCGGTCGCGACGCCGCCCGTCGCGCCGCGCGAAACGCCGGCCGAGATCGGACCGCCCGCGGAGGCCGCCGCCAAACCGGTCGCGGGGGCGGCGCCCGGCGCGGGTGCGAACGGCCGGCCGCGCCGCCGCAGGCGCAAGAAGAGCGCGGGCGGACCCAAGCAACCGACTCAGACGACGCTCGGCGCGTCGGGAATCGCGGCCTCCCAGGCGTAGCCGCGCGGCCGGACTAACATCCGGGCGTGGAACGGCCCTGGTACGCATCGTTCAACTGGGTGATGGCGGGAACCGCCGTCGCGATCGCCCTCTTCGGAACGCTGCTGATTCATTCAGCCGATCTGCACGACGAAGCGGCGGCGGGCGAGTGGCGCAAGCAGCTCGTCTACATCGCGATCGGCATCGGCGTGATGGCGACCTTCGCCTCGATCGACTACCATCGCTGGCAGCGCTCCGCCTTCGGGCTCTACATCGCGAATTTTCTCTTGCTCGGGCTCGTGATGGTCGGCGGACGCAGCGCGCTCGGCGCGCAACGCTGGATCAATCTCGGACCGATTCAATTCCAGCCTTCGGAGCCGGCGAAGCTCGTGCTCGCGATCTGCATCGCGGCACTCATCGCCCGCAAACCCGCGCTCGGCTTGCGCGATATGGCACTGGTCGCGGGGGCGGTCGCGCTGCCGGCGCTCTTGATTCTCAAGCAGCCCGACCTCGGCACGACGCTCGTGCTCTTCGCGATTCTCACGGCCGAACTGTTCTTCGGCGTCTCGAAGACGTGGTATTTCCTCGTCTACGCCGCGACGACGGCGGCCGCCGGCTGGTTCGTGGTCGGCACGAAGTACGTGCTCAAACCGTTCCAACGCAACCGGCTGCTCGTGTTCTTACACCCCAATGCCGACCCGCAGGGCGCGGGCTGGAATCTCAACCAATCGAAGATCGCCGTCGGCAGCGGCGAGATCTTCGGCAAAGGCCTTTACCACGGCACGCAGACGCAGCTGAACTTCGTCCCGGAACACTCGCGCGATTTCATCTTCACCGTCGTCGGCGAAGAGTTCGGCTACGTCGGGTCGCTCGCGCTGCTACTGCTCTACGCCGTCGTGCTCTTCGGCGCGCTGCGCGCGATGCTCGCGGCGCGCGACCGCTTCGGGCTGCTGCTCGCGGTGGGCCTCGTCGCGATGCTCGCGTTCCACATCACGGTCAACATCGGCATGACCGTCGGCGTCATGCCGATCACGGGCATTCCGCTGCCGCTGGTCTCGTACGGCGGCACGGCGGTGCTGACCGACTTCGCGGCGATCGGGATGCTGCTCAACATTTATTTGCAGCGCGACAAGCTGGTGTTTTGAGCGCCCGAGTAAGTTTCGTGGAAAAATGCTATCTATTCAGCGTCAGCTAGGATTCGAAGTCCTCGACGGTGGCAAGTAGGGAGAGATTCATGAACAAGCAGCCGAGCCCGGGAGGGCGACACCGCGACAATGATGGTGAGATTCACGCGAAGCGCGGTGATACTCTTGTCCGGACGCTCAGAAAAGCGTACGGCGATGATTTCTTATCGCAATTTAGGAGCGACGCAAGGCTTGACACGGTCCTCGAAAGGTCTGGGGCTGATTCGTTGAGCGACCTTGTCAGACGGCATCGAAAGAGCAAGTAGTTTTTGCTCCCGCCGTTCGTCATGTGAGGACTTCGCGACGATCGGCCATATCGCAGCGGGGCAGCGCGCGGTTCACTTCGGCCGGAAGGCATAGATCGCGTTGCCGCCGCTCAGCCACATCCGGCCGTCGGGACCGGCGATGATGCTGTTCATGCGGCCGTAGCCCGGCGGCGGCACGAAGCGTTCGATCCGCAGCGTGAACGGATCGATGTTGTCGACGATCGATCCGTAGCCGAGATCGCGAACGTACCACACGTGCCGGTCGGGGCCGACCGCGATATCTTGCGCGGCGTACGAGTACGCGGGATACTTACCCTCGAGCACGTGGTAGCGGGTTAGTTTCCCGTGCGTGGTGATCCGGCCGAGGTAGCCGCCGTTTTGGTTCGAGGTGAACCAGAGCGCGCCGTCCGGTCCGGCGACGATTCCCGCGGGGGAGAGACGCAGGCTCGATGCGATCGCCCACGATTCGAGTTTACCGTTCGCCGGGTCGAGCGCGAACATCCGGCTCGGCGCGCCCGGGCATGCCGCGCCGAACCATAATCGTCCGTCCGCTCCGGTCGCAATGCCGTTTCCCGCAGGCGAGCACGCGGCGCTCGGATAGTCCGTTACCACGCCGTCCGGGGTGATGGCGCCGACGTCGGACTCCTCGGTAAACCAAACGTCGCCCCGGGGTCCGCGAATGATGCCGCCGTAGGCGAGCTGCCCGCTCGGTATCGCGAAGGAGGTCAGCTTGCCGCGCGGTGTCGCGCGCACGATTTGGGATTCTCCGTTGATCCAAAAGTTGCCGTCCACACCAAAGGCGATGCCGGTCGGGAAGAAGTTGCCGAGCGGGAAGGTCGTGCGCCGGCCGTCCGGCGTGAAGCGATCGAGGGTCCCGAAGTAGTAGTCGACGGTCCAGACCGTGCGATCCGGGCCGATCGTCATCCCTTGGAAGTTCGTGTTGACCGGCGCGACGGCAACGATCGACCAGCGGCTCGCATCCGGCGCGGGCGAGGTCGCCGCCCGCACCTGCGCGCCGGCGAGCAGCAGCAGCGCTGCGAGCGCCGCCGGTGCGACCGGCCGGCGGGGGCTAGCGAGTGGGAAAAACGCCATAGCGGCCTCCCGTGAGTCTCCGTGAGTCTGAGGAAGGGGCGGCGTCCTTCCCGGGGGAGGAGCGCTCCGCCCCCTGCGCCAACCTCCGGCCATCCGATTTTCGATTTTTTGCGTGCGCGTCGCTCTTTTGCGACTGTGCCCGTAGCAAGTATGTCGGAACGCTAGCCTTGGTCGCGCCGCGGACTTCCGCGCCGGTCGCGATCGAGGCGAGCCGCTCGCCCGGCGTCGAGGGGCCGACCCACCATTATCGCGCGGCGCCCGAACTACGCGGCGCTGCGTTCCGAAAGGCAACGGTACGTGCCAACAGAGATCCTCATCTCGAGCGACCCATGGGAGAACCGGGTCGCCATCCGGGAAGACGGACAGCTTGCCGAGATCTACTTCGAACGCGAAGAAAAGGTCATCGGCTCGATCTTCAAAGGCAAAGTGATGAACGTGCTCCCCGGCATGGGAGCGAGTTTCGTCGACATCGGGCTCGGGCGCAACGCCTTCCTCTACGTCGACGACATCAACAAGACGCCGCTCAACATCGGCGACGTCGAGATCACGCAAGGCCGGACGGGCTGGACGATCAACGAGAAGATCAGCAAGGGCGACGACGTCCTGGTCCAGATCGTCAAGGAGCCGCGCGGCCTCAAAGGCGCCCGCATCTCGACCAACATCTCGCTGCCGGGGCGCTACCTCATCCTGATGCCGACCGGCAAGTACTCCGGCGTCTCGCGTAAGATCGAGTCGGCCGAAGAGCGCAACCGGCTCAAGAGCATCATGAAGATGATCCGCCCCGAAGGCATGGCGACCGTTGTGCGGACCGCCGCCGCGGGCGTCAGTCAAGCGGAGCTCATCGCGGACCTCGGCGTCCTCATCCGCATGTGGCACGGCATCCTCGAGAGTTACAAGCGCGCCCCCGCGCCGTCGCTGATCCACAAAGACATGAACCTCGTGTTCAAAGCGGCGCGCGACTTCATCACCCCCGAAGTCGATAAAGTCCTCATCGACAACGCCGACGATTTCGAGAAAGTACGCGACTTCATGCGGCTTCTCGGGCCGCAGTACGTCGACCGCATCGAATACTATAACAGCGGCCGTTCGCTCTTCAAAGATTTTAAGATCGATGAAGAAGTCCAAAAATTGCTACGGCCGAAGATCAACTTGCCTTCGGGCGGCTCGATTGTCATCGAAACGACCGAAGCGTTGACCGTCATCGACGTCAACAGCGGCAAGTTCACCGGCGGCAAGAACCTCGAAGATACGATCGTCAAGACGAACATCGAAGCGGCCGCCGAGATCGCGCGTCAAGTGCGCTTGCGCGACATCGGCGGCATCATCGTGTGCGACTTCATCGACATGTCGACGGAGAACGCGCGCAGCCGCGTCATCACCACGCTCGAAGCCGGCCTGCGCAAAGACCGCACGCGCACGACGATCCAGTCGTTCTCCGCGCTCGGCCTCTTGGAGTTCACGCGCAAACGCGTCGGCAAGGATCTCTCCGGTCAGTTGCGCGGCGCGTGTCCCACCTGCAACGGCATCGGCAGCGTCATGTCGCCCGAGTCCGTGGCGATCGAAACGTTCCGCGAGGTCCGGCGCTTCGCGCACGCGCACTTCAACGGCGACGGCGCGGCCCACAGACCGATCGAAGTGATATCCGCGCCGACCGTCGGCGCGCAAATCGAGTACTGGTACGAAGACGAACTGGCCGGTCTCGAAAAAGAACTCGATACGACGATCGCGATCCGGGTCGATCCCGCCATCCACCCCGAGCGCACGCGCATCGAAGCGCTGCCCGATATGGCCGCCGCGCTGGCCCCGCCGCCGGGCGTGCGCGTCGGCGATCAGCTCGACGTCGATCTGGTCAACGCGCGTTTGCCCGTGCCGACCTCGGCGCTGGCCATCGTCGGCGACCGGCTCGTCGAAGTCGAGAACGCGGCCGGCGCCGTCGGCGAGACGATCAAGATCAAGATCATCGACATCGACGACGACGGCACGATTCTGGCCGAGCCGCGCTCGACCGTCGTGGCGATGCCCGCCGAAGCGAAGAAGCGCCGCCGGCGCGGCGGCCGCGGCCGCAAGAAAGAGCTCACGGCGGCGGAGCAGGAAGAACAGCTGCGCGAACTGGCCGAGGAGGCCGCCAAGGGCATCGGTGCCCGGCCGG